>Ga0209676_1000091_pt1 | contig 251328 bp, 236 predicted proteins | sample AraplaCvi_mLB_r2_FD_184282 | JGI IMG/M metagenome (GOLD analysis project Ga0209676, IMG submission 184282) | Arabidopsis root microbial communities from North Carolina, USA - plate scrape MF_Cvi_mLB_r2 (SPAdes) (version 2) | ecosystem: Host-associated > Plants > Roots > Endosphere | place... | reverse complement strand
GGCTACATCCGGTACTACAATCACAAGCGCATCAAGCTCGGCTTGGGTGGCATGAGTCCGATTCAATATCGGACCCAAGCCTCCGCAACCTAGCCCCAACTGTCCAACATTTGGGGGTCAGCTCAATCGCGTGTCCCTGCGCGGGTACGCCTTAGCGGACTTCAAACTCCGCGCGGCAACCGCCATTCACCCAGACGCCGTCGCGGTCATGGCCCCAGGTGCGGCCTTCGATGCAGGCGGTTCGCGAGGTCTGCCGCACCAGGCGGACGTCGCGGCGCACGCTCACGTTGCACCGGCGCATGCGCTGGTCGTTGGAATCGCAACTGATGATCTGGCCGCGCCCACCGCCCCAGCCACCGCCGTTGTTGCCCCAGCCGCCGCCGTGCGAAGGACGGCCGCGCTCGGCAATGAATTCGGCGCGGCACCCGCGGGTCACCCACACCCCGTTGCGGCCCTGGCCCCAGGTGTCGCCTTCAATGCACGGCGAACCGGAGATCTGCCGCACCAGGCGCGCGCGGCCATCGATCGGGCACTGCTGGGTGCGGCCCTTGACCGACTCGCAGCGCACCGGACCGTCGTTATAACCATCGCCGTAACGCTGTGCCTGCGCGGTGCCGGCCAGGGCCATCAAGGCGACCGGCAGCAAGGCCCATAGTCCGATCTGCGTTGCCTGCTTCATTGCGATGGTCCTCGTGCCGGTTGGATGAATAGGCACAGGATCAGCGAAGTCGCGGCGTTCGCCTAGAGGCGCCGCGGGAATATTTCAGGCGCGATTCAACAACCTCACGCGGCGCTGACCGGTCCATGCGGACTCAGCCGTACTGCACCGCGTCGACGAAGGCGTCGCCCACTTCCACCCGCACACCGCTGCTTGCGCCGGTTTCGGCATGGTGTTCGCGCGCCAGCGAGTCGGCGAAATCAAAGGCGATGGCGCCGCTTTCAAAGGCGACGGGCGCCGACTCGCCAGGCGGGACAACCTGCCACTGGCGGTGCTGGTGTTGCACTTTGATCATCATCGGAGACGTCTCCAGTAGCATCCTGCGTGGGCAAGGCAAGGCCTGATGCGGCGGAGCGGCCTCGCGGGGAATCTTGCATGGCGCGGGTTCCATCCCGACGCTGCAACGACGATACGTCCGTAATGCCGACGGCACTATCGGATTTATCTGATTCTCGGACCCGTCCGACGCGCGGGCTGCCGGTTCACCGACAGCCCATCACGCCGCACTCACGGGCGCGACCTGTCCCCGGGCCTAGCGTTCGACCGGCAGCGACATCACAAAGCGGGCGCCGCCACCGACCGCTTCCTCGGCGACGATGCTGCCGCCGTGGCGCAGCAGGATTTCGCGCGCAAGATACAGGCCCAGGCCACTGCCACTACCGCTGGGCCGCAGCCGGTGGAACGGCTCGAAGATCGATTGCCGTGCCTGTTCGGGAACCCCGTCGCCCTCATCGCTCACCGACAGCAGGCCATTCGACTGCAGTTCCACCATCACCGTGCCGCTGCCACCGCCATGCGCGATGGCGTTCTGCAACAGCCCGCTGATCACCCGGTGCAGTGCATCGGGATCGCCGCGCACCCACAGCGCCTGGTCCGGCGCATCCACCGCGAAGGCGTAGCCGGCGTCGATCAGCAGCGGCGCCACATCGGCGGCCACCTCACGGGTCAGCGCGGCCAGGTCCACGCGCTGGTGCTGGCTGCGGTGATGGTCCAGCCGCTGCAGGTCCAGCAGCTGCTCGGCGATGTTGCTCAACCGCCCCAGGTCACGCTGCAGGCGCGAACGCACCTGCCCCGGCGGCAGGTCGGCAATGCGCGTGGCCAGGATCGCGATCGGCATGCGCAGCTCATGCGCGGCGCCCACCAGGAACCGGTCCTGCGCGTCGTAGCTTTCGCCGATGCGACGCACGGCCGCGTTGAAGGCATCCACCAGCGGCACGATCTCGCGCGGCACCGCATGCGTGTCCAGCCCACGCCCGCGCTCCGTGATCTGGATCGCCGCAGCCTGCGCCGCCACCCGGTTCACCCCGCGCAGCGACCGGTGGATCGCCCACGGCGCCACCACCAGCGTGATCACGATCAGCGGCAGCGTGATCCAGCCGCCGAGATAGCCGATGATCACCGCCAGCTGCCGCCAGAAGCCGCGTTGCGGCAAGCCGCCCACCATCACATGCAGGCGCCCGTCCTCGCGGTCGGACACCCACACCCGCATCGCCAGCTCCAGCCCGCGGCTGCGCGTGCGCACATCCGTCGGTTCCACATGCGCCAGCTGGTCGGCCAGCGGGCGATACACCGCCGGCAGCGGCCCGTGTTCGATCCGGTGCCCCTGCTCGTCGGCGGCGGCAAACCAGAACGTGGCCGGGCGGTCCGGCGCCGCTTCATTCACCGCCGCCCAGTCCACCTGCAACCTGCCCTCCTGCAGGCGGATGGCATCGGCCACCGCTTCGCTGGTTTTCCAGTCCACGTAGGCGGTGCTGCGGTCGCCGTAGACCAGCGCGATGCCGGTCAATGCAATCAACACCATCGCCACCTGGATCAGGCAGATCTTCCACGCCAGGCTGAACGACAGCGAGCCGGGTTTGAGGAACTTCATGCGCTTTCCTTCAGCAGGTAGCCGATGCCGCGCATCACGTGGATCTCCACCTGGGCGTCGGCATCGGCCAGCGCGCGGCGCAGCTTCGAGACATGCGCGTCCAATGCGTTGGACTGGATGTCGTCGTCGAAGCCATACACCGCTTCCTGCAGCGCCGCGCGCGCCACGGTGCGGCCCTGGCGCAGGGCCAGCGCTTCCAGCACCAGCAGCTGCCGCCGCGGCAGCGCCAGCAGGGCGCCGTCCACCGTGGCCTGGCGCGCCACGAAATCGAACTGCAACCGCCCCAGGCCAAGCACCGGCAGGGTGATCTGCGCCGGTCGCCGCGAAATCGCGCGGATCCGCGCCAACAGCTCTTCCACCGCGAACGGTTTGGTCAGGTAATCGTCCGCGCCCACGTCCAGCCCCACGACCCGGTCGGCCACCGAATCGCGCGCGGTCAGCATGATCACCGGCAGGTTCGGCACGTGGCTGCGCGCCACCCGCACGAAATTCGCACCATCGCCATCGGGCAGCTGCCGGTCCAGCAGCAGTACCTGGTGCACCCCGGCTTTGAGCGCTTCGGCGGCCTGGGCCATCGACACCACCAGGTCCACGACCATGCCGTGGCGGCCCAGGCTGGCCTGGATGGCACCGGCAAGTTCGGGGTCGTCTTCGAGCAGCAGGATGCGCATGGGCGGGGGCAGGCAGGGGCAGAGGCCGCCGATGGTACCCCGCCCGTTGACGCAACGTTCCCACAATGTCCGCAGGACACCATGCGGGTTTGATCGTCGCGCAGGAGCATCCATGCAGAGTGGTTCACGGAAGACGGCAGCAGCGGGCCTTGCCCTGTTCGGCGTGCTGGCCAGCACCAGCGTCCTGGCCCAACCGGCCCCCGGGGCCAAGGCGCGCAGCAGTGTCGGCCTGGCGGTGGTGGCACAGAAATCGCCGTATGCCGGCTACGACACCGATGTGCTGCCGGTGCCGGTCATCAACTGGGAAGGCCGCAGGTTCCACTTCCGCGGCGGCAGCGTCGGCTACACCCTGTTCGACAACCAGCGCACCAGTGTGTCGCTGCTGGCCTCGCCCTACGTCATGCGCTTCAAGCACAAGGACACCGACAATCCGCAGCTGCGCCAGCTGTCCAACCGCAGCATGTCGGCCATGGCCGGCGTGGCGGTGCGCCATACCGCGCCGTGGGGCGTGCTGCAGGGCAACGTGCAGGCCGAAGTCAGCGGGCACGGCGGTGGCCTGGCCGCCGACGCCAGGTACAGCTATCCCATCCCCACCGGCAAGGTAATGCTGGTGCCCGGCGTGGGCGCGAACTACGCCAGCAGCAGCCTCAACGATTACTACTTTGGCGTGAGCGCGGTTGAAGCGCAGCGCAGTGGCCTGCCGACCTATCGCGCTGGCAGCGGCGTAGCGCCGTACCTGGACCTGAGCGCGGTGATGCCGCTGGGCCCGCACTGGACCGCCACCGCATCCCTGCGCCGCACCCTGCTTTCCAGCGCGGTCAAGGACAGCCCCATGACCGTGGGCACGCACATGGACAGCGCGCTGCTGGCGCTGAGCTACGGGTTCTGAGCATGCGTACCGGCATCGTACGGCGCGTGGCCACCCTGGCCCTGCAGATCGACCCGGACCGCAGCCGGGTACTGCACTGGATCGTGCACACCCCGCTGCCTGCACTCGGCGGCCAGACCACCTTCGAACTGGCGTGCAACGGCCAGGGCGAGCGGGTGCTGGCACTGCTGGACACCCTGCTGGCGCAGCCCGGCGCACCGGCCCGGCAACTGCCGCAGGCCCCTGCATGAACCGCCCCTTCCCGTTGCTCAGCAGCACCGACGCGGCCGATGCACCGGCCCTGGCCGCCGCGCTGATCGACTTCGACCGCGCGGTGCAGGCCCTGGTGGAACAGGACCCGGACGCACACGGCCGGTTCTCGCGCGCGTACGTGACCGCCCTGTTCCGCGCCTGCCTGCAGCCGCCCGACGTCGGCGCGGGCATGCCGCGCGGGCGGCCGGACCCGGACATCGCGCATGCGCTCAAGCAGTGGATCCAGACACAGCTGCAGCGCTACCCCGGTGAAGCCGACGACCACCGCCTCACCGCAGCGCGCCGCGCTGCGCACGGCTTCTGGCTGCAGTCGATGGCCTGCCCGATCGACGAGGATGGGCAGCCGCGCGCGGCGCGATTGATGGATGGGTTGCTCGCGTTGACCCGCCCGGACCCGCAGACGCGCTGACAGCGCAATTACGACCAGTTGCATGGTCAGCCCCTGCGTTGGCACGCACTGTCCAGGGTCCATCCCGCCCACTGGACGAACGGCCGATGCGCGTTCCCCCCGACCTTCCCCCCCGCCTTCCGCCCCGCGTTGAAACCCCCACTCCGCTCACCGAAGCGATTTCCCCGGAGACGGCCGAATGGGAGGCCGCGGCCGATGCGCTGGACGCGCTGCGCTCGCCGGGCGCAGACGACAGCGATGACCGCCATCACCACCCGCGCGACGACGATGCGCGTCGGCAGCGTCCGCATGCGGACGAGTGCGACGAGGAGGAAGACCCTCCCACCGGCGAGCAGACCCTGGGGCGCCGCCCGTACCTGAGCAATGGCTTCTGGGTGCTGCCCGAGCCGCACCTGGCGCTGCGTCCGGCGTCGGCACCGGGCCGCAGTCCGTTGCTGCCCGCAGCGGCGGCCGTGTTGGCCGCCGACCAGCCCGGTCACCGCGCCGCCCGCAAGGGACCGGACGACGGCGACGACGATGCCCGCCGGGAACACCCGGCCGGCAACGAAGAAGGCGCGGCTGACGAGTAGCATGCGCCTCCCGATCCTCACGGCGCATTGCCGCCGGCCCGCTAGGCTGCTGCTGTTTCTTCAACGGCGACGAACGCGATGCGTGGATGGATGGGGCTGCTGCTGATGGCGATGACCGTGCCGGCATGGGCGCAGCAGGATGAAAACGAAACGCCCGCCTTCGACCGCCCGGGATTGGGGTTTGCCGCCTCGGTGCTCCCCGCTGGCGGGGTCGCGCTGGAACTGGGCCTGCCCGACTATCAGCGCGACCGCGACGACGCTGGTACCCGCAGCACCGAGTACGGCACCGACGTACGACTGCGCGTGGGGCTGGGCTCGCAGTTGGAACTGCAGGCCTTCGGCAGCCCCTGGAACTACCTGCGCGAAGCGCCGCGCGATGCGCCCGCCACCACCGCCCGCGGCGCTGGCGACAGCGGCCTGGCGCTCAAGTACGCCCTGCCGCTGCAGTCCGATCGCCATGCCGTGGCGCTGCTGGCCAGCAGCAACTTCGGCACCGGCTCCCGTGACTTCAGCGAAGGTGGCACCCAGTACGAACTGGGCGCCAGCTACGAACTCACCTTCAACGAACGCTGGAGCGCCGCCTTGTACGGCAACGCCACCCGGGGGGCCGGCGAAGACGCATTCACCTGGTCGCCCAGCCTCAGCCTGGCCGCAACCGACACCGTCAGCGCCTACCTCGAAGCCGGTTTCACCCACACCCACGGCGAACCCGCGACCTCCGTCGCCGGCGCCGGCGTGACCTGGATGCCCAGCGAACGCATGCAGCTCGATGCCTCGCTCGATCTCGGGCTGGACCGCGACAGCCCGGATCTACAGGCCGGACTGGGTGTTTCGCTCTACTTCGAGTAATCGGTGTCCGGGTTGAAAAAAAGCCTGTGCATCACTGCACAGGCTTTCGTTGAACGTCCTGCCGCGTTGTGTGTCAGGTCACCTTCTTGGCGACCGTCATGCCCAGCACGAACAGGATGACGGCGATGATGATGCCTGCCCAGAACAGGAACTTGGCCACGCCAATCGCAGCGCCGCCAATGCCGGCAAAGCCGAGCGCGCCGGCAATGATGCCGATGATGGCGAAGATGATGGCCCACTTGATCATGTTGTTCCTTTCCCCGGTTGCCGGGATGACTGACAGGCCTCCACGCTAGCGATCGAGGCGTGCCGCAACAGTGAATGGGGTGCGGGTGTCGTGTGAAGGCGCTACGTTGTCTGAACAGGGCACGCTACGTATTCAGCTGCATCTGTAGGAATTTTCCGACAGACGGTAGGGCGTGAATATCCGTCTTAACCACTAACCCATTGAATTTAAACGGGCGTCTCGATGAACGTCATCACACCACTGAATGTGTGACCGTTGCCTCAATTTCACCGCATGGTCACAATGATGACGTTCCCACCGGCCCGTACCGCCATGCGCGCATTCGTCTCCAAGCAGCATCCCGCCCTGCTCAAGGTCTACTTCGCGGCCTGTTATCTGGTGCTGATCGAAGAAGTGATCCGCGCGATCAGTTGACCGGGTTGCGTACGCGCTCAAGCGCCCGCCCGAGTTCGGGCAGGCGGAACGGTTTCTGCAGGCCGTAACGTCGCCGCAGCCGCTCGGGCAGCGTGTCCCTTCCGTATCCGCTGAGGAACATGTAGGGGATCCCCCGCTCTTCCAGGACGTCAGCGACCGGGAACGACGCTTCGCCGGCCAGGTTCACGTCCAGCAGCGCCACATCGAAACTGCAGCGCTCTGCCGCACTCAGCGCTTCTTCCAGCGTGCCGACCAGCGCTACCACTTCGTAGCCCACATCGACGAGATAGTCTTCGACCATCATCGCGATCATCGATTCGTCTTCGACGATCAGCACGCGCGCAGTCACGGGTGCACCTTCAGGGTGTCGTCGCCCGGCGGGAACACCACGCGGTAACGCAGCCCGCCCGGCTCGAACGACAGTTCCACCGTGCCGCCCAGGTCGTGCTTGAGTCCCTTCTCCAGCAGCCGCGAACCAAATCCGCGCTGGCTCGGCGGTTGCACCGGCGGGCCATTCCTTTCCTGCCACACCAGCTCGACCATCTCGCGCCCGCCCACCGACGTCTTGTGCCAGTGCACCGACACCCGGCCCTCTGGCCCGGACAGGGCGCCGAACTTGACGGCGTTGGTGCCCAGCTCATGCAGCGCCATGGCCAGGGCCAGAGCGCGGCGCGGGTCCAGCCGGCAGGGTTCGCCCTCCACATCGAACCGCGTGGCGGGCTCATCCGCATGCGCCATCGCGGTCGCCTGCACCAGCTCCTGGAGGTCGGCGCTGTGCCAGTTTTCGCGGGTCAGCACATCATGCGCCGCCGACAGCGCCACCAGGCGCTGTTCCACCTTCTCGCTGGCCTCGGCCAGGTCCCGGGCGTTGTGGCAGGTCTGCCGCGCGATGGACTGCACCATCGCCAGCGAATTTTTTACCCGGTGATTGAGCTCGTTGATGAGCAGCTGCAGGTGCTGCTCGTGGCGCTTGCGCTCGGTGACGTCGCGGGTGGTGCCGGCAATGGCCTCCACTTCGCCGTCCGGGCCGATCACCGGGGTAAAGATGTAATCGTAGATGCGCACGCCCTGGGTGGTGTGCGGGAACGGCACGTCCCCCCGGATCGGCTGCCTGGTCGCGATGACCCGTTCGATCTCGGCGTCATGCATCGCCGCGTGCCAGGGCTCATAGCCTATCTCCAGGCAGGTCTTGCCGATCGCCTCATCCCAGGTCATGCCCCACATGTTCAACAGCGCCTTGTTGGCGTAAATGAACCGGTGCTGCAGATCGAACACGTAGGACAGATCTGGCGTGGCCTGCAGCAGCGCCTCGTAGATGCGCCATTTGGCGGTGTTTTCTTCTTGTTGCTGCAGCACGGATCAGGCCTGGGGTCGTTCGGCGCAGGATAGGAGCGCAGGCGTGAAAGCAGGATCATGCTTTTGCCGAATCTGGCCGGTCGCTGGCGCGCCGTTCAGGCCCGGGGCCATGGGGGCTGAGGCGCAGGGCGCCCCCGTTCCATCGGCTGGTAGACCAGGCCCGCGTATTCCGCGACCGGCCCGGCCACCCGGAACCCGAAGCGCCGGTAGGCGCCGACCGACCCCACCGACGCCCGTACGGTCACCACATCGGACCGTGTGCAGGCGAGCAGGGCCTGCATCAAGGCCCGCCCTACCCCTTTGCCCTGGTACCCCGGCGCAACGAACAGCGTGGCCACGTGCTGCCCGCCCGTGAGTTCGGCCACGCCCACGACCTGGCCGTCGGCTTCGAAGACGAACATGTCGTTGTCATCGGAAAAGCGGCTGGCCATGCCGTCCACCGAGACGATCTCGGCGAAGGTGGCGATGCCCTCTGCGGAGAGTGACGGCGCGACCGTTTCCATGAAGGACGCCATGCACACGGCGCTGGCCTGCTCCAGGTCGGTAGCTCGTAGTCGTCGTGTTGTCATCCTGCACCTCCATCCGGACCGGCTCGCAGCTGACACTCGCAGGACGCACCCGTTGGTGCTGACCATGCGCCAATCATGGACTTGGCCGCATTGATCAATCAGCAGACCCTGAGAAGCGCATCGGGGTCTGCTGCACTAGTTCCGCCCTCCGCTAGCGTCGGCAGTGCGCGGACACCCTCCATCTACGCGTCGAGTTCAGGCCTGCTGATAAACAAATACTTGGGCCTGCCATCTCCAACCTGCGTGGTACGAACCCTGATACTGGATCGGAGGTGCATCGTCCCAGCAAGCGTTTCAAGCTCTCCGACAGAGCGGTCGACCTTGCCTCTTACTACTTCACCCGTATCGATTCTGTACTCGATTGTTCGATTGTCAGGTAAGAATCCGATCAGGACGCCTTGAAGTGCACCTTCCTCCTCAACGATATTTTCATCCCCAAGACGCGCCACACTGCTCAGCACCTCCATCTGATTTCCGAAGCTGAAGGTTCGGCGCGTCGTGGCCACTGTGCAAAGCGCGCCATGCTGTGCCAGGACTTCCGCGAAAGCTCTAACGGCCACAAGGGCGCGCCGGTCAAGATCCACCGCCGCTTCAGCCAACGCTTCATCATCTTCCAGAGAAGAGGCTTCGAGCAGCAATTGCGCCTTGTCGACCGCCTCCTGAACCGTACCCCCGTCAATGAGTTCCCTGTTTCGACTTTCCAGCTCGAAACCAAACGAACCAACCGCCGTACCGGTTATCAGCATCTCGAAATCCGGACGAGCCGGCAGCGGGCCGCGTGCGGCAAGCTCCCCCCGAAGCGATGCTCCAATTGCAGAGACCGCATCCGCAAACGCCGCCATCGCTTTCGCTCCGAACGTCGCAGAAACGCCATAACCACCGACTACGGGACCACCTTTGAAGGTCAAACGCGATCGAAAGTGTGCGTCTGGTTCCGCATCGAGACGATCACGCAGCTCGCGAAGTCTCCTTTCGAGACCAAGACGGGTGAAAAGGTCATCCGGGCTCAGCATGCCAAGGAGACGAGTCACCTCCTCAATCTCGCTTTTCAACGACCCCTTCTCGAAAATTCTCACGCGACCACCTCATCAGCCGCCAGTAGGCCCCGTGCCTCCTGATCAAGCCCAGATCCCAGGTCGATCTGCAGGAAGCCCTTCCATATTCCGCTACGGCTGTGACCCCAAACACTGGACCAATACGCCGCCTGAGCGATCAAAGAATCTGATTTTCCCCTCATATCCACGACATAGGCGTCACAGCTGAACTGTCGCTTCGCCAGGTGACTGTCGAAGAGTTCCGGGTGCGCCGCAGCTACTGAACCCTTGTCCATCAACGCGGGCGCCTCAAAAAATGTCACTACGTCGATGTCAGCTGGCGGGCGCTGCTCAAGCGTCTCGATGTCCGTACAGAAGCTTCCATTTATCCATTGGAAACCACGTTCGAATCCGAGCGCGTGAAGAGCCTCCCTGTAGCTGAGAAAGCCCTTGGCGATCGCCTGACGCTCGGGCGACGTCGCCAGCCTGCGAACCAGATCCACTACCGTGACCTGATAGGGAGAGCGCTGGTGGGAAACGGGATCGTCGATGTCGTGCGCGGGCAGCATTCCAGCCGCGTTCCAGGAGGGTACTGTCATGGGAATACGTCCAAAGTCACGGCAGGTCCAACACGGAATGGAGGTTGCCAGCCTTGCATTGGCCAAACAATCAGGTAACCGGACGCTTTGGTTTCGGATTTCGCAGCGCATGCACGTCAGCAGCGTCAGGAACGTGATGCGTGGGCAATGGGAGCGCTCGGGATGATGAGCAACTCCCTGACGGCTGGATGGTAGCAGGCAGTCCTCCGGCTCCCTCCGCAGGCTACATGGGAGCGTGTCGCTAATGCGACGTTCCTTCAACAAATCCCATGCCATTCAGCCACTTGAGTTCGTCAGTGGACGCAGTTGATGGGTCTATTCCAATGCCCTTTTCAAGGCGACTTCGGTCGCTTTTGGCTATGGCGACCAAAGAAAAGGCCCGCGCATCGCTGCGCAGGCCTTGTATCTTTCACCAACAATGGTCGGGACGGCCGGATTTGAACCGACGACCCTCTGCCCCCCAGGCAGATGCGCTACCAGGCTGCGCTACGCCCCGATGTTGCTGGTGTTGTCCCCGCCTTGCAGCGGGCCGACGAGTATAACCGGTTTGATCAAAAAAGGCTTCAGCGGCGCAGCAGCTGCAGCACTTCTTCCAGTTCCATCCGGGTCTGCTTGATGATCTGGTTGCTCAGTGCCGACTCGTCGCGTGCGCCGGCCCCTTCCAGGCGCAGGCGCGCGCCGCCGATGGTGTAGCCCTGCTCGTACAGCAGGCCGCGGATCTGCCGCACCATCAGCACGTCGTGGCGCTGGTAGTAGCGGCGGTTGCCGCGTCGCTTGGCCGGTTCCAGGCTGGGGAATTCGGTTTCCCAGTAGCGCAGCACGTGCGGCTTTACATCGCACAGCTCGCTGACTTCACCAATGGTGAAGTAGCGCTTGGCCGGTATTGGCGGAAGTTCGCGGTTACTGCCCGGATCCAGCATATGCCTCTACCCTTTCCTTGAGCTTCTGGCCCGGACGGAAGGTGACCACCGTACGGGCGGAAATCGGAATTTCCTCGCCGGTCTTCGGGTTGCGGCCCGGGCGCTGGTTCTTGCGCCGCAGGTCGAAGTTGCCGTAGCCGGAAAGCTTTACCTGCCGTCCCTGTTCCAACGCTTCGCGCAGCACATCGAAGAACGCGTCGACAAATTCCTTGGCTTCGCGCTTGTTCAGACCGACTTCGTCGAACAGCTTTTCGGCCATCTCCGCCTTGGTCAATGCCATCTGCCTGCTACTCCCCTGTACTGCCCGCTCAACCGCGGATCCGGGCGTGGTGTTCACGCTCCATCGCGGCCACCGCCTCGGTGACCACTGCGTCCACGTCTCGATCCGTGAGAGTGCGCGACTTGTCCTGCAAAATCAAGCCCATAGCGAGACTCTTGAAGCCCGGCTCTACGCCCTGGCCCACGTACCGGTCGAACAGGGTCACCCGCTGCAGCAGCGGGCCGGCGGCCCGGCGCAGGGTGGCTTCCAGGTCGGCCCAGGCGGCGCCGTCGGGCACCAGGAAGGCCAGGTCGCGGCGCACCGAGGGGAACCGGGACAGCTCGCTGGCCCGCGGCAGGGCGCGGGCGGCCAGGGCCGCCAGGTCCAATTCGAAGCCGAATACGTCGGCGTCGATGTCCATGGCCTTGGCCACGCGCGGGTGGATCTGGCCGATCCAGCCCAGGCTGACGCCGTCGCGCAGGACCTCGGCCGAACGCGCCGGGTGGCCGTACGGGCGGGTGGCGGGCACGAAGGTGAGCACGGCGCCGGAGGCGGCCGCCAGCGATTCCAGGTCGCCCTTGAGGTCATGGAAGTCGACCTTGCGGGTGGCCAGGCCCCATTGTTCGGGGGTGGCGTCGCCGCACACGGCCACGGCCACGCGCTGGGTTTCCAGCGGTGCGGCGCCCTGCCCGGCCTGCGGGTGGAACACCCGGCCCAACTCGAACAGGCGCACGCTGGCCTGCTGGCGGGCGGCATTGCGGCCCAGGGTCGCCACCAGGCCCGGCAGCAGCGCCGGGCGCATCACCGCCAGTTCGGCCGACAGCGGGTTGGCCAGGGCGACCACGCTGTCCTGCAGCTGCCACTGGGCCAGCAGACCGGCGTCGACAAAGGCGTAGTTGATGGTTTCCTGCAGGTCGCGGGCGACCAGCTGGCGACGGGTGCTGAGGTCGTCCAGGCGGGTCTCGCTGGGCATGGCGATGCGCGCCGCACCGCCCGGCAGGGTGGTGGGAATGCGCTCGTAGCCGTGGATGCGGGCCAGCTCTTCGATCAGGTCTTCTTCGATGGCGATGTCGAAGCGGCGGCTGGGCGCGGTGACCTGCCAGCCGTCGGCGGTGGCGGCCACGTCCATGCCCAGCGCGCGCAGGATGCGCTCCACGTCGGCATCGGCAATCTGGATGCCCAGCACGCGGGCGATGCGCGCACGGCGCAGGCCGATGGTCGCGGTGGCGGGCAGGTCGCTTTCGCGCACCGCCTCGGTCACCGGAGCCGGGGTACCGCCGGCCAGGTCCAGCACCAGGCGGGTGGCGTATTCGATCGCGGTGCGCGGCAGCGCCGGGTCCACGCCACGCTCGAAGCGGTGGCCGGCGTCGGTGTGCAGGCCCAGCTTGCGGCCACGACCCATGATGGCGGCCGGCGCAAAGTGCGCGGCCTCCAGGAACACCGCGCTGGTGTCGTCGGTGACGCGGGTGTCGTAACCGCCCATGATGCCGGCCAGGCCCACCGGGCGGTCGGCATCGGTGATCACCAGGAAGCCGTCATCCAGCGCGGCGTCGCGGCCGTCCAGCAGTTTGAGGGATTCACCGGTGCGCGAACGGCGCACGCCGATGCTGCCCTGCAGGGTGCCCAGATCGTAGGCATGCATGGGCTGGCCCAGTTCCAGCATCACGTACTGGGTGATGTCGACCAGCAGCGACACCGGGCGCACGCCGCTGCGGCGCAGGCGCTCGGCCATCCACAGCGGGGTGGCGGCGCGCGGGTTCACGCCTTCGATCACGCGGCCCAGGTAACGCGGCGCGTCGGCGCCGGCGTCCAGGCTGATGGCCAGTTCGCGGCTGCCTACCGCCGGCACCGGCGCGGCGTTGAACGGCACCACTTCGCTGGCGCAGGCGGCAGCCACGTCGAAGGCGATGCCGCGCACGCTGAAGCAGTCGGCGCGGTTGGGGGTGAGCTTGATCTCGATGCTGGCATCGGGCAGACCGAGGTAATCCACCAGGCTCTGGCCGACCGGGGCATCCGCGGGCAGTTCCAGCAGGCCGGAGGCATCGCTGTCCAGGCCCAGCTCCTTGGCCGAGCACAGCATGCCGTTGGAATCCACGCCGCGCAGCTTGGCCGCCTTGATGTTGAAGTCGCCGATCTTCGCGCCGATCATCGCCAGCGGGGCGACAAGGCCGGCACGCGCGTTGGGCGCACCACACACGATCTGCAGGTGCTCGCCCTGCCCGGCGTCGACCTGGCAGATCTGCAGGCGGTCGGCTTCGGGGTGGCGCTCGGCAGTGACGATGCGTGCCACCACCACGTGGTCGAGGCTGGCGCCGAGGTCGGTGACCTCTTCCACTTCCAGTCCGATGGCGGTCAGCACCGCGCTCAGCTCGTCGCGCGAGGCAGTGGTGGGAACGTGGCTGCGCAGCCAGTTTTCAGAGAATTTCATGGTGTCACCCTGGTGGGCCGGCGCATGCGCCTGGCTTTGACGGTCTTGGATGCATTCCAGCCGGGCATGGCCCGGCTCTACGCGGAGGTGCTTACGCGAATTGTTTGAGGAAGCGCACGTCGTTTTCGAAGAACGCGCGCAGGTCGTTCACGCCGTAACGCAGCATGGCGAAGCGCTCCACGCCCAGGCCGAAAGCGAAGCCGGTGTAGCGCTCCGGGTCGATGCCCACGTTGCGCAGCACGTTGGGATGGACCATGCCGCAGCCGAGTACTTCCAGCCAGCGGGTGCTGCCGTCGGGCTGCTGCCAGGCGATGTCCACTTCCGCGCCGGGTTCGACGAACGGGAAGTAGCTGGGGCGGAAGCGCATGTCGAAATCGCGCTCGAAGAACGCGCGCACGAACTCGGAGAGCGTGCCCTTGAGGTCGGCGAAGGTCGAATGCTCATCCACCAGCAGGCCTTCGACCTGATGGAACATCGGCGAGTGGGTCTGGTCGCTGTCGCTGCGGTACACCTTGCCGGCGGCGATCATGCGCAGCGGCGGCGCGTGCTCGCCCATGTAGCGCACCTGCACACCGGAGGTATGCGTGCGCAGCAGGCGGCCGTCGCCGAAGTAGAAGGTGTCGTGCATGGCACGCGCCGGATGGTGCGGCGGGAAGTTCAGCGCTTCGAAGTTGTGCCAGTCGTCTTCGATTTCCGGGCCTTCGGACAGTTCGTAACCCAAGCGGCCGAAGATCTCGGTGATGCGTTCCAGGGTGCGGGTTACCGGGTGCAGGCCACCGCGTTCGGCGCCGCGGCCCGGCAGGGTGATGTCGATCGCTTCGGCGGCCAGGCGCGCGTCGAGCGCGGCGTCTTCCAGCACGGCCTTGCGTTCGCCCAGCGCGGTGGTCAGCGCGTCGCGGGCCTGGTTGATGGCTTCGCCGGCCGCCTTGCGTTCGTCGGCGGGCAGCGTGCCGAGCTGCTTGAGCTGGGCGGTGATGCTGCCGCTCTTGCCGAGCAGCGCCACGCGCAGGGCTTCGAGCGCTTCGGGGCTCTGCGCGGCGGCCACGTCGGCCAGGGCCTGGGTGGTCAGGGATTGGATGTCACTCATGGATAGCCTGGACCTCGCGTCGGTATGCCTTCGCGATGCGCGCCGGGCCGACCCCCGTCGCCACCGCTGTCGGGACGGCACCCGGTTGGGCTGCCGCCGCCACAAAAAAGAATGGGGAAGGACTTGCGCCCTTCCCCATGCATTGCCTTACCCGCAGCCGTTGCGTTTGCACGGCAACGGCGGGGAGAGGACTTATGCCGCCAGCGCGCCCTTGGCCTTTTCGGCCAGTGCTGCAAAACCAGCTGCGTCGTGCACGGCGATATCGGCCAGGACCTTGCGGTCCAGGGTGATACCTGCCTTGAGCAGGCCGTTCATGAAACGGCTGTAGCTCAGACCATTGATGCGGGCAGCCGCGTTGATGCGGGTGATCCACAGCGAACGGAAATTACGCTTCTTCTGCTTACGACCGATGTAGGCGTACTGCTGGGCCTTGATGACGGCCTGCTTGGCAACGCGGAACACCTTGCGGCGGGCGTTGTAGTAGCCCTTGGCCAGGGTCAGAATTTTCTTGTGGCGGCGACGCGCCTGTACGCCACGCTTTACTCGTGCCATGGGTCAGTCCTCAGAGGTAGGGAAGCATACGGTTCAAACGGCCTGCGTCTTCTGCACGAACATGGTTCGTCTGACGCAGATTGCGCTTCCGCTTGGTCGACTTCTTCGTGAGGATGTGGCTACGGTTGGCGTGGCCAGCCTTGAACTTACCGGAGGCGGTCTTGCGGAAACGCTTGGCCGCCGCCCGGTTGGTCTTGATCTTGGGCATTGCAATGTCCTTGATGATGTTTTGTCACTGACCAGGGCGGTGGCATTGCCACACTTTCCGTCCGTGCCCTTGCCTGCTTGTAAGCCCGGGATCCCCGTTGGGAACCAGGCCGGTCCTGTTGCCGTTGAAAAGCTTGAAACCGTTCAAAACAGCAGCCCCGCGAAAAAACGGGGTCGCCCATTATGCATGGGTTGGGGAACGGGTGCAAGCTGTTGATCAGGCGGGGTTTGCCGGGTTTTGAGCCCGGAACCTGAACGAAACGGACGGTATTGCCGTCACAGCGACTGTGTGTCGCCGGCTGTGTGTCGCCGGCTGTGTGTCGCCGGCTGGGTGTCGCCCGACTGGCTGTCGCCGACTGGCTGTCGCCGACTGGGTGTCGCCGGCTCGGTCTCGCCGGCTGGGTAGAGCCGACTGTTACTCGGCTGCCATTGGCGGCATGGCGGGAAAGCAGCCGACTAACAGTCGGCTCTACCCCGTCGTACACCGTCGTACACCGTCATACCCCGTCGTACCTCCATCGCCACCCCGCCGTCGCCGGCCCAGGAGCCGACGAACCGGGGGTTCCGCGCGGCCACGTCCGACGTGGCGCGCGTCGCGCCAGAGCGCGGTTACTTCTTCTTCGGCGCGATCATCATGACCATCTGCCGGCCTTCCAGGCGCGGGCGGGACTCGATCACGATGTCCTCGCCCAGATCGGCTTCGATCCGGTTGGCCATTTCGCGACCCAGTTCCTGATGGCTCATTTCACGACCACGGAAGCGGATGTTCACCTTGATCTTGTCACCCTCTTCCAGGAAACCGCGCATCTTGCGCAGCTTGATCTGGTAGTCGCCTTCATCGGTGACCGGGCGGAACTTCACTTCCTTGATCTCGACCTGCTTGGTCTTCTTCTTGGCCTCGTTGGCCTTCTTCTGCGCTTCGAACTTGAACTTGCCGAAGTCCATGATCTTGCACACCGGCGGATCAGCCTGCGGCTGAATCTCGACCAGGTCCAGACCTTCGTCTTCGGCCATCGACAGCGCTTCGTCACGCGTCAACACGCCAATCATTTCACCGTCGCTGCCGATCACGCGTACGCGCGGCACCCGGATTTCCTGATTCTTGCGGTTCTGTTTGTTGTCAGGGGTACTGATATTGCAATCTCCCAGAGGAATCAAACCGGCCCTCGCGGATCAGCCGCAGGGCCGGGACTTTCTTACACAGACTGTTCTGCCTGCAACCGATCGATGAAGGCCTGGACGGACATGCTGCCCAGATCCTCGCCCGATCGCGTACGCACGGCCACGGCGCCGTTTTCCTTCTCCCGGTCGCCCACCACCAGCAGGTACGGGACCCGCTGCAGCGTATGCTCGCGAATCTTATAACCGATCTTCTCGTTACGCAAATCGGCGTTTACCCGGAAGCCTTGATCTGCAAGGGTTTTCGTTACTTCACTTACGTATTCAGCCTGGGCGTCGGTGATATTGGCCACCACCACCTGGGTCGGCGCCAGCCAGGCCGGGAAATGGCCGGCGTGGTGTTCGATCAGGATGCCGATGAACCGCTCCATCGAGCCCACGATGGCCCGGTGCAGCATGACCGGGTGCTTCTTCTGGCTGTTTTCGTCCACGTACTCGGCGCCCAGGCGGCCCGGCATCATGAAGTCGACCTGCATGGTGCCCAGCTGCCAGGTCCGGCCGATGGCGTCCTTCAGGTGGTACTCGATCTTCGGGCCGTAGAAGGCGCCCTCGCCCGGCAGCTCCTGCCATTCCACGCCGCAGCTGGCCAGGGCCGAGCGCAGCGCCGATTCGGCCTTGTCCCAGGTGGCATCATCGCCCAGGCGCGATTCCGGACGCAGCGCGATCTTGACCTGGATCTCGTCGAAGCCGAAGTGCTGGTACACCGCCAGCGCCTGCTGGTGGAAGGCGGTCACTTCCGCCTCCACCTGGTCTTCGGTGCAGAACACGTGGCCGTCGTCCTGGGTGAAACCGCGCACGCGCAGGATGCCATGCAGCGCGCCGGAGGGCTCGTTGCGGTGGCAGGCGCCGAACTCACCGTAGCGGATCGGCAGGTCGCGATAGCTGTGAAGGCCCTGGTTGAAGACCTGGACGTGGCCCGGGCAGTTCATCGGCTTCAGCGCATAGGTACGCTTTTCCGATTCGGTGAAGAACATCGCGTCCTGGTAGTTGTCCCAGTGGCCGGACTGCTTCCACAGGCTCACGTCCAGGATCTGCGGGCAGCGCACTTCGCCGTAGCCGGTCCTGCGATAGACCTTGCGCATGTACTGCTCGACCACCTGCCACAGCGCCCAGCCCTTGGGGTGCCAGAACACCAGGCCCGGGGCCTCTTCCTGCAGGTGGAACAGGTCCTGCTGCTTGCCGATGCGGCGGTGGTCGCGCATCTCGGCTTCTTCGATGCGCTTGATGTAGGCCTCAAGCTGCTTCTTGTCGGCCCAGGCGGTGCCGTAGATGCGCTGCAGCTGCTCGTTCTGCGCGTCGCCGCGCCAGTAGGCACCGGAAATGCGGGTCAGCTTGAAGGCCTTCAGGAAGCGCGTGTTCGGCACGTGCGGGCCGCGGCACATGTCCACGTATTCCTGGTGGTAGTACATGCCCATGGCCTGGATGTCCGGGGACATGTCCTCGATCAGGCGCAGCTTGTAGTCCTCGCCACGGGCCTTGAAGATCTCGATCACTTCAGCGCGCGGGGTCATCTTCTTGACCACGTCGTAGTCCTGCGCGATCAGCTCGCCCATGCGCTTTTCAATGGCGGCCATGTCGTCCGGGGTGAACGGGCGCTCGGAGTGGATGTCGTAATAGAAGCCTTCGGCGATGACCGGGCCGATCACCATCTTCACGTCCGGGTACAGCTGCTTGACCGCATGACCCACCAGGTGGGCGGCGGAGTGGCGGATGATCTCCACACCCTCCTCGTCCTTGGCGGTGATGATGCGCAGGCTCGCGTCGTGGTCGATCACGTCACTGGCGTCGACCAGCACGCCATCCACCGCACCGGCGATGGTGGCCTTGGCCAGGCCGGCGCCGATCGACTGGGCGACGTCCATGACACTGACGGGGTTTTCGAACTCACGGCGGCTGCCGTCGGGAAGCGTGATCGCAATCATGGCTGGGGCTTTGTGCTGGTGGGCCTGCGGCGCAGGCCAGGGAAACGGGGTCGAGGGTGTCCGGGGCGCGCGGCCGGATAAAAGAAAAGCGCCATGAAGGCGCCTGGGCAAGGGGCCGTCATGACGTTCAGCGCTGGGCGGTGGTAGTGCTCATGTCGCACGCTGGACCGGCGCTGGGCGCGGGTCACCTTGTTGCCTCGAGGTGGATGCCTCGATCTTAAACCAAACGGCCTGGGAAGCCCAATGCCGCCATCAGCCGGCCCCGGGGCCGGCGCTACTGAACGGGGGGTTGTGGCGAACGAAAACAGCAATGATTACCATGTGCAGATCGCCCGCATCCCTTGCCGGGCCTGCCTTTCCAAGGATCACCATGTCGTCTGCCGCCCACCCGGCCGCTGCCACCCTGCCCCGCCTGCTGTGCATCGCCCTGCACGCGGCCCTGTCTGCCGCCCCGGCCGTGGCCCTGGCGCAGCCCGGCGACGCCGCGCGGACCCTGGACACGGTGCAGGTCACCGCGCCGATCGCCACCGATTCGGACAGCGCGACCAAGACCGATACCCCGCTGCGCGAGATTCCGCAGTCCATCTCGGTCATCACTGACCGCCAGATGCGCGACCGGGGCATCCATGGCGTGGAAGAGGCCGTGTGGTACACCGCCGGCGCGCAGGGCGGCCAGTACGGCGATGACACCCGCAGCGACTGGCTGCTGGTGCGTGGCTTCAAGCCGGCCCGCTACCTGGACGGGCTGGCCAGCGTAGAGGGCACCTGGACCGGCGAATCGCGGATCGAGCCGTACGGGCTGGAGCGCATCGACGTGCTCAAGGGCCCGGCGTCGGTCAACTACGGTGCGATGCCGCCGGGCGGGCTGGTCAACTTCGTCAGCAAGCGCCCGCACGCCAACCAGGCACAGGAAGTGGAGCTGCAGGTGGGCAATTACGGCCTCAAGCAGGCCGCGTTCGATATCGGCGGCGCGCTCAACGACAGCGGCACCGTGCTGTACCGGCTCACCGGCCTGGCCCGCAACAGCGACAACATGATCGATAAGGTCCACGACGACCGCTACTACATCGCCCCGGCGGTGACCTGGACCCCGGACGAGGCCAACTCGCTCACGGTGCTGGCCCGCTACCAGAAGAACGACACCGTGGAAGCCGGCGGCTTCCTGCCCTACGAGGGCACCATGGTGCCGGGCGCGAACGGCCGTTACATCCGCCGCAGCTTCTTCGGCGGCGAGCCGGGCGTGAACGACTACACCAAGGAAACCGCCTCGCTGGGTTACGAATTCCGCCACGACTTCGGCGATGAAACGGTGTTCGCGCAGAACGTCCGCTACACCTGGGCCGAGGTGGATGCCAGCGCCGGCTCGCTGGGCCTGTTCGGGCTGGCCGCGCCGGGCAGCACCGAACTGGTGCGCTACTACTACCCGCGCATGAACACCTCGCGCAGCTTCGCCATCGACAACAACCTGACCTTCCGCTTCGCCACCGGCGCTGCCGAACACACGCTGCTGGCCGGGCTGGATTACCGCCGCTCGGAAGACGACTACGCCTCTGCGTTCGCGTTCGGCGCACCGCCGCTGGATGCCTACAACCCGGTGTATGGGGCGCCGGTCACCGTTCCGGATTACACCTCGCGCCAGGTGCAGACCCAAGGCACGCTGGGCCTGTACCTGCAGGACCAGATCCGCATCGACCGCTGGCTGCTCACCCTGGCCGGCCGCCAGGACTGGGTGGGCACCGATACCGACCAGCGTATTGGCACGCCCAGCTCGGCGCACCAGAGCGATGACCAGTTCTCCGGCAAGGTGGGGGTGAACTACCTGTTCGACAACGGGCTCAGCCCGTACGTGAGCTGGTCGCAGTCGTTCCAGACCACCATCGGCACCGATTTCGCCGGCAAGGCGTTCTCGCCCACCACCGGCGAGCAGTACGAAGCCGGCATCAAGTACCAGCCCGCCGGCGGCAGGCTGCTGCTCACCGCCGCGGTGTACCAGATCGACCAGGACAACACGCTCACCGTTGACCCGCAGCACACGCTGTTCTCGATCCAGCAGGGCCAGACCCGCGTGCGCGGTGGCGAGCTGGAAGGTCGCTGGAACATCGGCCAGGGCCTGAGCGTGTACGGCGCTTACACCCACCTGGATGCGAAGGTGCGGCAGAGCACCGACGAGGCCTCCATCGGCAAGCGCGTGGCGCTGGTGCCGAAGCAGAGCGCTTCGCTGGGCGCCGATTACACCTTCACCCAGGGCGCGCTGAGCGGCTTCGGCTTCGGCGGCGGCGTGCGCTACAGCGGCGGCATCTACGGCGACATCTACAACGACTGGTACACGCCCTCGTTCACCCTGTTCGATGCGGCCGTGCATTACGACCGCGGCCCGTGGCGGGTGCAGGTCAACGCCAGCAACGTGACCGACAAGGAATACGTGTCGGCGTGCAACAGCAGCACCTGGTGCTACTACGGCTACGCGCGCACCGTCACCGCCAGCGTGCGTTACCAGTGGTGAGTGCCGATACGTTGGCGCTGCTGTACTGCAGCCTGGCCGGCGCCACCTCGGCCTTTTCGGCGCTGGCCTTCTATGCCGCCTCCCCGCACTGCCGCTGGCCGCGCCTGCGCCGCGCCGGGCGGCTGGGCCGCCAGCTCGGGCTGGTGGCGGCGGCCACCTCGCTGTGGCTGTGGATGGGCCAGCTCGGCTTTGCCACCGGCTTCTGCGTGACCCTCGGCGGCTGGATGCTCACGGCGATGGTGTTGCCCTACGTTGCTGCCTGGACGCGGCCGGATGCGGAGGCGCGGCGCTGATGTGGGCACGTGCACTGGCCGGCCTGCTGGCGGGCTTCTTCGTGGCTGCGGCCGTCACCGGGTTGATCACCTGGCTGCCGCCGGGTCCGTGGCAGTCGGTGATCGTGCCCGGCATGATCGCCTTCCTTCCATTGTGGATGCTGGCCGCGCTGTGGGCCTTCGCGTTCCGCACCGGGCCGCGCGCGTGGGGGTGGCTGAGTGCCAGCGCCGCGCTGGGCTTCGGCCTGCTGTGGCTGCTGCGCCACTTCCATTGGGTGCAGTGAGGCCTATTCGATGAAATTCAGTTCGCTCACCCTGCGCACCTTTACCACCGTGCACACCTGGGTTGGCCTGGTGGCCGGCTTTGCGCTGTTCGTGGCGTTCTATGCCGGCGCCATCACCGTGTTCCACCATGACCTGCCGCTGTGGCAGTCGCCGCAGGGCATGGACCAGCCAGCGCAGACCCTGGACGATGCACAGCGGCTGCTCGATGGCGTGCTGGCCAAACACCCCGATGCGCGAAAGCACGTGGGCATGACCTTCCCGGGCGCGGAAACGCCACAGTCCATCGCGTACTGGCAGGATGCCAAGGGCACCTGGCTGTTTGCCTGGGCCGACCACGTGGATGGCAGCCCCACCCCGCCACAGGCCGGCCTGGCCGAGCTGGTCAACGAACTGCACTACACGCTGGGCCTGCCGGTGGCCGGCATCTACCTGATGGGCGTGGTCAGCCTGCTGTACGGGTTGGCGCTGTTGTCCGGGCTGGTGATCCACCTGCCCAAGCTGGTGGGCGACCTCTTCGCGCTGCGTCCGGGCCGCAACCTCAAGCAGATGTGGCAGGACGCGCACAACGTGATCGGCGTGCTCAGCCTGCCCTTCCACCTGCTGTTCGCGGTGACCGGCGCGCTGCTGTGCCTGATGTTCCTGCAGATGGCCGCGCTGAACCCGCTGATCTACGACGGCAAGCTGCTGGCTGCGCTGCCGGGGGCAACCGATACCGCGCCGATCCGCGCGCCCGCCAACGAACCGGTGCGTGCCGGCAGCCTGGCGATGCTGCATGCGCGGGCGATCGCGGTGGCCAATGACAAGGGCCAGGCGGTGTTTGAACCGGCCTACCTGAAGCTGGCCAATGCCGGTGACCGCAACGCCGTGATCGAAATCACCGGCGATGGCGGCGTGTCGCTGGGCCCGCTGGGCGCGGTGGCGATGGATGCCAATACCGGCGATGTGCTGCACACCCAGCTGCCGGGGCATCGCGATGCCAACCACGCCACGCTGGCGGCGGCGTATGCGCTGCACTTCGGCGAATTCGGCAATGGGCTGGTGCCGTGGCTGTACTTCGTGCTCGGCCTGGGCGGGGCGTTCCTGTTCTATTCGGGCAATCTGCTGTGGATCGAGTCGCGCCGCAAGCGCCGCCAGGTTACCCAGGGGCGCGCGCAGGTGAACATGGCGCGGGCCACGGTAGGCGTGTGCATCGGGCTGTGCGTAGCGGTGTCGGCGGCGTTCGTGAGCGTGCAGCTGCTGGAGCACCTGGCCCCGGCACATGCGGATGCGGGCATGCGCTGGACCTGCTTCCTGGTCTGGGGCGGCTGCGCCCTGTGGGCGGCGCTGCGCGCGCCGTCCAAGGCGGCGGTCGAGCTGCTGTGGGCGGCGGCGGCGGTGACCGCGCTGATCCCGGTGGTGCACGGTGCCATGAGCGGGCTGTGGCTGTGGACCAGTGCCGCGCGCGGCTACTGGCCGCTGTTCTGGGTGGACGGCGTGGCGCTGGCGATGGCGCTGGGCTTTGCCGCCATGGCGGGCGCAACGCAGCGCCGGGCCGTAAACGGCGACCCGAACAGCGTGTGGGCGCACACGCGGGCGTAACGGACAAAGCGCGCGGCCCGCTTTGCATCGCCAGATGCAGGCTGGGTGCCGCTTTCAGAATTCTTCAGGCGTTCTTCCAGCACTTCAGACGCGGTGCTGGCGTAGTGGCACCTCACTTCCGAGGAGCGCCACCATGCCCCACCCCGCCCGTCGTTTCGCCGCACTGGTCCTGTCCATCACCGCTTGCCTGCCCATCGCGGCTCAGGCCGCCTCGCCGCGCCTCGACCCTGCCCCGCTCGCCGCGCTGGAGGCAGCCGTTGCCAGCGACGAGATCAAACAGGTCACCAGCGTGCTGTTGCTGGTCGATGGCACGGTGGCCTACGAACATTATTTCAACGGCGCCGATGCCGAAACGCTCAACGACGTACGCTCGGCCAGCAAAAGCGTGACCTCGCTGCTGGTGGGGGCGGCCATCGGCGACGGTCACCTGCCCGGGGTGCAGGCCCGCGTGTATGACTACTTTCCCGAATTTACCGCCGGCCACGCGGTGGACCCGCGCCTGCGGGGCACCACGGTCGAAGACCTGCTCACCATGAGCAGCCTGTGGGAATGCGATGACCAGAATCAATTTTCCGCCGGCAACGAAGAGCGCATGTACGTGACCGAGCGCTGGCTGGACTTCGCGCTGTCGCTGCCGGTGAAGGGGTTCGCACCGTGGATGACCCGCCCCGAAGACAGCCCGCACGGCCGCGCGCACGCCTACTGCACGGCCGATTCGTTCGTGCTGGGCGCGGTACTGGAACGGGCCACGACGCTGCCGCTCGCCGACTACGCCGCGCAGGCCCTGGAGCGCCCGCTGGGCATTACCCGCAGTCACTGGAACCGCTCCCCCAAAGGCATCGGCATGGGCGGTGGCGGCACCCGCTACCGCACCCGTGATCTGGCCCGGCTGGGCGAGCTGGTGCTGGCCGGGGGACGCTGGCAGGGCAGACAGCTGGTGCCTGCCGACTACGTCGCGGCGATGATCCGCCCGCAGGCGCAGACCGACGACGGCAGCGACTACGGCTACCAGTGGTGGGGCCTGAAACTGCCGGTGGAGGGGAAGGACACCACGGTATGGGCGATGTCGGGCAACGGCGGCAACTATGTGTTCGTGATGCCGGAGAAGAAGCTGGTCGCGGTGGTCACCAGCAAGGCCTACAACCGCAGCTACGCCCATCCGCAGTCGCGTCGCGTGCTTACCGGGTTCCTCTTGCCGGCGTTGCGCTGAGGCCTTTCAGGTCATCCGGGCGCCAGGACGCGGCCAGTACCTGCGCCCGCTGCGCGCTTACATCCGCCTCGATCCGGGCCAGCAGGCGCTCCCACCCGGGCGCCTGCCGCAGCGGGGCGAACAGCGGGGTGACGCGCAGCCACGCGGCGTCGCGGAAGCCTGCATCCACCGCGCGGTGCAGGTCGGCGATGGCCGCCGTGGTGTTGCCCCCGGCCTGGTGCAGCAGGGCCCGTTCCACGCCGGCATCCGACCAGCCATCGTCCGCCTGCGCGGAAACATCATCCAGCCGCGCGGTAATCCATTCCAGGGAGGGCGTGCCGTCTGGCGGCTGCAGGCCGGCCAGGGTCTTTCCCAATGACTGCGACGGGCGCAGCAGGCGGCCCTGTTCGAAGGCTTCCGCCGCGCCTCGCGGGTCGCCACCCATCAACAGCAGTTCGCCGTGCAGGCGCAGCAGCTGTGGATGTGGGGTGCCGCGCGCAAGCGCCTGGTCCAGCGCCTGCCGCGCCTTCACCTGCTCGCCCATGTTCATCAGCGCACGCGGCCACGCAATGTTGCTGAAGACATTGTCCGGGTACAGCTGGAAGTTGCGCGCATGGCGGCGTGCGGCGGCGTCGGTGAAGCCAAGCAGCTCCAGTTCGCGGGCGACCTGCACGTCGCGGAAGCGGATCCGCTCCGGCGCGCGCAGGCTGAGGTTGGCTTCCAGCGCCTGCGCCAGGTGACCCTGCTCCTGCTGCAGGTAGGCCAGCGAGGCGCGGGTGCGCTCATCGTCGGGATCGCGCAGCAGCGCCTGCTCGTAATCGGCCATCGCCTGCGGCATCGCACCAAGGCAATCATGGGCGTACCCGCGCAGCGCATGCGCTGCTGCGTCGTCAGGGGCCGCCTGCAACACCTGCCCGGCCAGCTGCAGTGCCTCCTGCGCGTTCCCCGGCTTGCCATTGAACAGGCAGGCATCGGCGGCCAATGCACGCGCCAGGCCACGCCGTGCAGCGCTGGAATCCGGGTCGATCTGCAGCGCCTGGCGGTACAGGGTAATCGCACGCTCGTTGTTGCTGGCCTGCCCGATACCGGCGTAATACGCGGCGCGTTGCAGTACCGGATCGGCCGGTGATCGCGGTGCACTTCCCGGCCACGCGACGATGATGGCGATGGTGGCGCCGGCAACACCCAAGCCCGCCGCCAGCCAAGCCCAACGCCGGTGCGGGCTTCGTTGCCATCCTTCGGCGGTCGTCGCTGTTGGCGTTTCCGGTGCCCACGCCTGCAGCGGCGCGCATAACTGGTAACCGCGCCCCCGCACGGAGCGCACGTAGCGCGGCTGGCGGCTGTCATCGCCCAATGCCTGGCGCAGCAGTTTCACCCGCTGGCTGATCGCGTCCTCGCCCACCACGGCCGGCGCCCAGACCTGCCGTGCCAGCGTATCGAAGTCGACCACATCGGTACCGTGCTCCAGCAGGCAGTCCAGCAGACGCCAGCTCAGCCCGCTGACCGGCAGCGCCACATCACCGCGCCGCACCTGCTGCGCGGCGCGGTCGATATGCAGGTCCAGCAGCTGAACGCTCGTCATGGCGGCAAGCATAGTGCAGGCCCGCCCGGCCGGGGCGCCGGATTACGGTCGGAACGGCGCGGCCATGGCCTTGAGCAGGCTGGCCTGGTCGTCATCGCCGGTCAGTTCCCAGGTAAACACGCCGCGCAGCTTCTGGTCCCTTGCATAGTCGGCGCGTAACGCAATCGAGGTCGGGTCTTCGTAGCTGATGAAGACCTTGTCGGCCGCGTTGTACAACCACGGCGTCTGCGCCACCGGGTGCCAGTGCCGCTGCCAGCCGGGCTTGTCGAGGAATTCCTGCTTGATGCGGCGCCAGTCGCCGGCATCGAACGGAGCGCTGTAGGGCTGGTACAGGCCATCGGCAGATCCGGTGGTGACTTTGAAGCCGCGCCCGTAGAACGGCACGCCCAGCACCAGCTTGTCGTTGGGCACGCCATGCTGGCGGTAGTACTGCACGGCGCCTTCCACGCTGTTCCAGCGGCGCTGTTCCGGTGCGAGCGGGTCCTGCGGCACCTCGCGCAGCGGCGCGTTGAAGGTGGACACCTTGGAGAAGCCGGTGCCCATGTCGTAGCTCATCAGGTTGATGAAATCGAGCGCCTGGCCCAGTTCCTTCAGCTCGTAGCTGAGCGCCGGGTCGTACGGACCGTCGGTCTGCACCCGGCCGGCCGGCAGCGCGGCGGTCAGCAGCCGATGCGGACCCTTGCCGCCGTCCAGCGCATCGAGCTGGCGGCGGAACTCCTGCACCAGCAGCGTCATGTTGCGGCGGTCCTGCGGGCGATCAGTGATCTCGAGTGGGCCGCCGGAGACCGGGAATTCCCAATCGATATCCACACCGTCGAAGCTGCCGCGATGCTGCTCGAAGAACATCGCCACGCACGAGCGCACGAAACGTTCGCGGCTCTGCGCCGTCAGCGCGGCATCGGAGAAGCCGCCGGCGTTCCAGCCGCCGATGGAGATCATGGTGTGCAACTGCGGGTGTTCGCGCTTGAGCGCGGCCAGCGCCTTGAAGTGCGCGGCAGCGCCGTCGTCCACCACGCACCTGCCGTCGTCGATGCGCGCGAACGCGTAGAACAGATGGGTCAGCGTATCGGCGGGAATGGACGCCACGGGATAGCGCTCGGCCGAACCGCCCGGATAGTAGGCCCCGATCACCGCGTTCGAGGCCGGTGCGGCAAGGCTCGCGAGCGGAAGCGCGACCGCGAGGGCGGTAGCCAGCAGGGAAGCAGACAGGCGGTACATGGCGACTCCGTGGAGAGGAATGGGCCAACGTTAACAAGGCGAAGGCCGTCATGGCCGGATGTCCTGCGAATCTGTCCGGCGGACACGTCCTGTTGCCGTGGACGGGAAACGCAATGACTGCACTAGGGCCCTCGCGGTAAAGCAGACGCCGCTGCCGGTGGGGCAAGCGACGGGCCGCAAGCCCTGCCCCGTCGCGGCCGGTAGGTCCCTGGCAACGTAAAGGAGGAGGCCGTCGCCGCCAGGCGTCGGCCGGGGGACATTTGCACAGGGGCCTACCGGCCGCGGCGGGGCGCTGAACGCTCGCGACGCCCCTGATCGAAGATGGTGCGCCCCAAAAAAAACGGGCCCGAAGGCCCGTTTTTTTTCAGGGGGTGACGACCAACGGTCGTCACCTACCCTCGTGTTGCGGTCGATTATTCGGCCGAGGCGCCTTCGCCTTCCTCGACGGCCTTCATCGACAGGCGGATGCGGCCCTGCTTGTCGACTTCCAGCACCTTGACCTTGACCACGTCGCCTTCCTTCAGCTTGTCGCCGACCTTTTCAACGCGCTCGCTGGAAATCTGCGAGACGTGGACCAGGCCGTCCTTGCCCGGCAGGATGGTGACGAACGCACCGAAGTCCATGATCTTGGCGACCTTGCCTTCGTAGATGCGACCCGGCTCGACGTCCGAGGTGATCTGCTCGATGCGTGCCTTGGCAGCCTGCGCGGCGATGGCATTGACCGAGGCGATGACGATGGTGCCATCGTCCTGGATGTCGATCTGGGTGCCGGTTTCCTTGGTGATGGCCTGGATGGTGGAACCGCCCTTGCCGATCACTTCGCGGATCTTGTCCGGGTGGATCTTGATGGTCAGCAGGCGCGGCGCGTAGTCCGACAGCTCCTGGCGCGGAGCGGTCAGGCCGTGGGCCATTTCACCCAGGATGTGCAGACGGCCGGCCTTGGCCTGCTGCAGTGCCTGCTTCATGATTTCTTCGGTGATGCCTTCGATCTTGATGTCCATCTGCAGGGCGGAGATGCCCTCAGCGGTACCGGCCACCTTGAAGTCCATGTCGCCCAGGTGATCTTCGTCACCCAGGATGTCGGACAGGACGACGAAACGCTCGCCTTCCTTGACCAGGCCCATGGCGATACCGGCAACCGGCGACTTCACCGGCACGCCGGCGTCCATCAGGGCCAGCGACGAACCGCAGACCGAGGCCATCGACGAGGAACCGTTCGACTCGGTGATTTCCGAGACCACGCGGATGGTGTACGGGAAGGCTTCCAGCGACGGCATCACTGCCAGCACGCCGCGCTTGGCGAGGCGGCCGTGGCCGATTTCGCGACGCTTCGGGCCCATCATGCGGCCGGTCTCACCCACCGAGTACGGGGGGAAGTTGTAATGGAACAGGAAGTTGTCCTTGTACTCGCCCGAGACGGCGTCGATCACCTGGCCGTCGCGTGCGGTGCCCAGGGTGATGGTGACGATGGCCTGCGTCTCACCGCGGGTGAACAGCGAGGAACCGTGCACGCGCGGCAGGATGCCGGTCTGCACGGCGATCGGACGAACGGTGTCCAGCGCGCGGCCGTCGATGCGGACCTTGGTGTCCAGCACCGAGTTGCGCATGGTGCTGTATTCCAGCTCGCCGAATTCCTTCGACAGCTCGGCCGGGTTCCAGCCGTCGGCGGCGACGCGGCCGGCCAGCGACTCGGTGACGTCCTTCTTGATCGCGGCAATGGCGTCGCGGCGCTGCAGCTTGTCGCGCACCTGGAAGGCTTCGCCCAGGCGCGGGCCGATGGCTTCCTGCAGGGCGCTGATCAGCGCGTCGTTCTTGGCCGGGGCGACCCAGGTCGACGGCTTGGTGCCGGCTTCCACGGTCAGCTCGTTGATGGCGTTGATGACCTTCTGCATTTCGCGGTGACCGAAGGTCACGGCGCCCAGCATCACGTCTTCGGACAGCAGCGCGGCTTCGGATTCAACCATCAGCACGGCGTTGGCGGTACCGGCCACAACCAGTTCCAGCTCCGAATCCTTCAGTTCGGTCACGGTCGGGTTGAGGATGTACTCACCGTTCTTGTAACCCACCTTGGCCGCGGCGATCGGACCCTTGAACGGGGTACCGGCCAGCGACAGTGCAGCCGAGGCGCCGATCAGGGCCGGGATGTCACCGTCGATGTCCGGGTTCAGCGACATCACCGTGGCGATGATCTGCACTTCGTTCTTGTAGTCTTCCGGGAACAGCGGACGGATCGGGCGATCGATCAGGCGCGAGATCAGCGTCTCCTTTTCGGTCGCGCGGCCTTCGCGCTTGAAGAAGCCACCCGGGATACGGCCACCGGCGTAGAACTTCTCCTGGTAATCACAGGTCAGCGGGAAGAAGTCCTGGCCCTCACGCGCGCTCTTGGCAGCCACGGCGGAGACCAGCAGCACGGTGTCGTCGAACTTGACGATGACGGCGCCACCGGCCTGACGGGCGATTTCGCCGGTTTCAAGCGTGACGGTGTGCTTGCCGTACTGGAAGGTTTTGGTGATTTTTGCCACGGGGGATTCCTTGGGGAGATGCTGTCTTCGAATGGACCGCGGGCGACCCTTGCCGCCGACGGGTGACCGGAAGTCCGGTCCAGGCGATGTAATGCGGTACTGCCAAAACAAAACCGCGGCGCATTCCTGCGCCGCGGTCGGGATTCCTGCTTAGCGACGCAGGCCAAGCTTTTCGATCAGGGCCTTGTAACGCGCGCCGTCCTTCTTCTTCAGATAGTCCAGCAGGCTGCGGCGGCGGTTGACCATCTGCAGCAGGCCGCGACGGCTGTGGTGATCCTTCTTGTGGGCCTTGAAGTGGCCGGTCAGCAGCTCGATGCGGGCGGTCAGCAGGGCGACCTGCACTTCCGGGGAACCGGTATCGGTGGCGCTGCGCTTGTTGTCTTCAATGACCTTCTGGGTGTCGATCGACATTGCTTTCTTCTCTCTGGATGCGTGGCCCGCAGAAACGTCCCATTGACGTACCGCGCGACTCGCCGTTAACGAAATGATGAACCCGCAGATGCGGGCAAGCCTGAAAAGGCCGCGAAATTGTAACGGTCGCGGCCTTCCGGAACAAGCGGCGGGTACGCCAGGGTCAGAGGTTGAAGCGGCGCTGCGGGGCCAGCAGCCCGGCCGCGTCGACCTGCCCAAGGCCCTGGATCAGGGCATCGGGACCATATACCGCCACGGTTCCCGCGCTCCAGGCCGGATCGCGCAGACGCTGGCCCAGGCAGAAGCGGCGCGCCTGTTCAGCATCCAGGTCGATTCGTGGATAGTCCACCAGCCCGGCCGACAGCGGCAGCAGCAGGGCGTCCAGCCCTGCCTCGTCGCCCTGCCCTGCCAGGTCGCGCAGGGTGTCCAGGGTCACCATGGGGGCATCGCGGAACGGATCCACCCACCGCCTGCGCAGGCCGGCAATGTGGGCGCCGCAGCCCAGGGTTTCACCCAGGTCCCGGGCCAGGCTGCGGATGTAGGTGCCTGAACCGCAGGTCACCCGCAGCGACAGCCGGGTCGGCTGCTGGTCCAGGATCTCGATGGCATGCACCTGGACATCGCGCTCGGGCGCGTCGATGGTTTCGCCGCGGCGTGCTTTCAGGTACAGCGGCTCGCCGCCCTGCTTGAGCGCGGAATAGATCGGGGCGCGCTGTCGTATCTGGCCGGTGAGCGGCGCCAGCGCCGCCTGCAGCTGCTCGCGGCTGACCGCCGGTACGGGACGTTCCAGCAGCACGCTGCCGTCGGCGTCGTCGGTATCGGTGGTCTGGCCAAGCACGACCTCGGCGTCGTACGCCTTGGCCGAGCCCAGCAACAGGCCGGCAATCTTGGTGGCCTCACCGAAGCACAACGGCAGCAGGCCGGTGGCCAGCGGATCGAGGCTGCCGGTGTGGCCGCCCTTCTCGGCCCGGAACAGGCGGCGGGCCACCTGCAGCGCGGCGTTGGAGCTCATGCCGGCGGGTTTGTCGAGCAGGAGGATGCCGTCCAGGCGACGGAACGTGATTCGGGTCATTCGGTTTCGCCGGTGGTTACCGCGCAGCCAGGCAGGGCCTAGCTCTACCGGTTTTCATTCGGGTTTGCTGTCGCTGTCGTCGCCGTTTTCGGCGTCGCGGTCCTTTTCGGCCGCCAGGGTGTCGGGCAGCTCGCGCAGGAGGTTGTCGATGCGCTCGCCACGGTCGACCGAGTCGTCGTAGTGGAAATGCAGTTCCGGGACGTGGCGCAGCTTCATGGCCTTGGCCAGTTCCATGCGCAGGCCCCAGGCGATTTCCTTCAAGCCCTTCATCGCTTCTTCCGAGCGTTCCGGCATCAGGGCGGTGACGAAGATCTTGGCGTGGGCCATGTCGCGGGTGATTTCCACGTCGGACACACTCACCGACGGCAGCCCGTGTTCACGCACCGCGTTGTGCACGAGCGTACCCAGTTCACGGCGGATCTGGGCGGAAACACGGTCGGTTCGATGGAAGGTTTTTGGCACGGGGCGCTCTTCAGTATTCGGATGGGCGGGTCACGACCAACGGTCGTGACCTACCGGGTGAAGCCCGGACCCAGGCGGTCGGGCCCCGGAAACGCGGTAAGACCCGGACCAGGCGGTCGGGCCCCGGAAACACGGTGGGACCCGGACCAGGCGGTCGGGCCCCGGAAACACGGTGGGACCCGGACCAGAGGTCGGGCCCCGAAATCGCGTAGGACCCGGACCAGAGGTCGGGCCCCGAAATCGGGTGGGACCCGGACCAGAGGTCGGGCCCCGAAATCGGGTGGGACCCGGACCAGAGGCTCGGGCCCCGAAACCGGGTAGGGCCCGACCGTTGGTCGGGCCGCTTCCACATTACAGGGTACGCGGCACTTCGATACGCTCGAAGCATTCGATCTGGTCGCCGGCCTTGACGTCGTTGTACGCCTTCACGCCGATACCGCATTCGGTACCGTTGCGCACTTCGTCGACGTTTTCCTTGAAGCGACGCAGCGATTCCAGCTCGCCTTCGAACACCACCACGCTGTCGCGCAGGACGCGGATCGGCTTGCTGCGCTTGACCGTGCCTTCGATGACCATACAGCCGGCCACCGCACCGAACTTGGAACTGCGGAACACGTCGCGGACCTGGGCGATACCGATGATCTCTTCGCGGATTTCCACGCCGAGCAGACCGGAGGCCACCTGCTTCACCTGATCGATCACGTCATAGATGATCGAGAAGTAACGCAGGTCCACGCCATTGGATTCAATGATGCGACGCGCCGAAGCGTCCGCACGCACGTTGAAGCCGATCACGGTGGCCTTGGACGCCACGGCCGAGTTGGCGTCCGATTCGGTGATGCCGCCCACGCCGGAGTGGATCACGTTGATGCGGATGTCGTCGTTGGACAGCCCCACCAGTGCCTGGCTCAGCGCCTGCACCGAACCCTGCACGTCGGCCTTGATCACCAGGTTCAGCACCTGCTGGCCATTGCCCTTGCCCAGGGTCGCCATGATGTCTTCCATGCGGCTGCCGGCGGACTGCACCATGCGCGATTCACGGCGCTTGGTTTCGCGCTGCTGCGCGACGTCCTTGGCCAGGCGCTCGTCCTCGACCACGACGAAGTCGTCTCCCGCATCCGGCACGCCGGACAGACCCAGCACCTGCACCGGAATCGACGGGCCGGCGTGGTCGGGCTGCTTGCCGGTTTCGTCGAACAGCGCGCGCACGCGGCCGTACTGGATACCGCAGACCAGGTAGTCGCCCTTCTTCAACTGACCCTGCTGGACCAGCACGGTGGCGATCGGGCCACGGCCCTTGTCCAGCGAGGATTCGATGACCACGCCACTGGCGCGGCCGTCGGCCACGGCCTTCAGCTCCAGCAGTTCGGCCTGGATCGAAATCGCGTCCAGCAGCTCGTCGATGCCCATCCCGGCCTTGGCCGAGATCTCCACCATCTGGATGTCACCACCGAAGTCTTCAGCCACGACCTGCTCGGAGAGCAGTTCGTTCTTGACCCGCATCGGGTCGGCGCCGGACTTGTCCATCTTGTTGATCGCCACGATCAGCGGCACACCGGCAGAACGGGCGTGCTGGATGGCTTCCTTGGTCTGCGGCATGACGCCGTCGTCGGCCGCCACCACCAGCACCACGATGTCGGTCAGCTTGGCACCGCGGGCACGCATCGAGGTAAACGCGGCGTGGCCCGGGGTATCCAGGAAGCTGATCACGCCCTTGGGCGTTTCAACGTGGTACGCACCGATGTGCTGGGTAATGCCGCCGGCTTCGCCGGTGGCCACCTTGGTGCGGCGGATGTAATCCAGCAGCGAGGTCTTGCCGTGGTCGACGTGGCCCATGATGGTCACCACCGGCGGACGCGCAACGGCTTCGCCCTGCTCGCCTTCGTTCAGCGCCAGCAGCGCGTCCTCGGCGTCGTTGGTGTTGGCACGGGTCACGTTGTGGCCGAGTTCTTCGGTCACCAGCGCGGCGGTGTCGTGGTCGATGGTCTGGGTGATGGTGGCCATCACGCCCATCTTGAACAGCGCCTTGACCACGTCGCCGCCCTTCAGGGCCAGCTTCTGGGCCAGGTCGGCCACGGTGATGGTGTCGCCGATGGTCACGTCACGCACGATCGGGGCGACCGGACGTTCGAACCCATGGGCCCCACCGCCGCTGCGCGACTGGTTGCTGTCGCGGCGACCCGGCTGGGCACGCCCACCCGGACGACCACGCGAGTTGCTGTTGTTGCCACGGCGCGCACGGTCGGCGGCCGACAGGTGCAGCTGGCCGGCAAAGCGGTTGCCACCGTCGTCGTCGCGCTTGGCGCCCGGACGGTTGTTGTTCGAGTTGCGGTCGTCGCCACGCGCGGCCGGACGGGCCGGGGCCGGAGCGGACGGACGCGCGGCAGCACGTGCCGGCGCTTCGCTGGGCGCCGGGCGCGCAGCGGCAACCGGGGCCGGCGGCGCATTCTTTGCCGCTTCGGCAGCCGCTTCAGCGGCCTTGCGCTCGGCTTCGGCGCGTTCCTTGGCGTCGATCTCTTCCTGGCGCTTGCGTGCGATTTCCTCGTCGCGCGCACGGTCCTTCTCGGCCAGTGCGCGCTGCTCGTCCAGATTGCGCTGGCGGGATTCCTCCAGCTTGCGCAGGATGTCGGCGCGCTCCTCATCCGGCGTCATCGCCTTGCCACTGGCGTCCTTGGTGTAGGTGCGCTTCTGGCGCACTTCCACGTTGACGGTGGTCTTGCTGCGGCCGGCGCTGACGGTCACTTCCTGCAACTTGCGACGGTTCAGGGTGATCTTCTTGGCAGCGTCGTCGGCGCTTTCGACGGGCTGTTCGGTCTTGCCATGCGAACGACGAAGGAAGCCCAGGAGCTTCACCTTCTCGGTGCTGGTCACGACCTGGTCGGGACCGCTGAACTTCATGCCGGCCTCGGCAAGCTGTTCAAGCAGTTTTTCGACCGGCGTATTGACCAGTTCGGCAAGCTTGCGGATGGTGGTTTGCTGCGACATTCGGATCCTATGATCTGGTTGGCGCTCCTCCGAAACGGGCGAAGGCAGCGCGGAGTCTAAGCCCTGATCGGGTCAGGGCACTGTTCATCGCTGGCTCATTCGCCGCGCTCCAGGCGGGCGATCTCCTCGGCTCGGGCGGCAAGGATCAGGGCGGCGGCGCGCTCCTGGTCCATGTCCTCGATACCGAACTCGAGGATCTCATCGGCGGCCAGGTCCGACAGGTCCTCACTCGTACGCACGCCATGGCCGGCCAGGGCGTAGGCGGTTGCCTCGTCCATGCCTTCCAGGGCGAGCAGGTCTTCGGACGGCGAACCATCTTCCAGACCCTCTTCCACCGCCAGCGCTTCGTTGAGCAGCGCATCGCGGGCACGGGCACGCAGCTCTTCGACGATGTCTTCGTCGAAGCCTTCCACGGCCAGCAGTTCGCCGACCGGGACGTAGGCGATTTCTTCCACGGTGTTGAAGCCTTCGGTCACCAGGATGGCGGCGATTTCTTCATCCACTTCCAGCTTGTCCATGAACAGCTGGCGGGCAACGCCCTGCTCGGCCTCGGACTTGGCGGTCACCTGGTCCTGGGTCATCACATTGAGCTGCCAACCGGTCAGGCGGCTGGCCAGGCGCACGTTCTGGCCACCCTTGCCGATTGCCTGCGCCAGGCGCTCTTCAGCGACGGCCAGGTCCATCGAGTGCTTGTCTTCATCAACGATGATGGACTGCACTTCCGCCGGCGCCATCGCATTGATGACGAAGTTGGCGGGGTTGTCGTTCCACAGCACGATATCCACGCGCTCGCCATTGAGCTCGTTGGACACCGCCTGCACGCGCGAACCGCGCATGCCGATGCAGGCGCCGATCGGATCGGTGCGCGCATCGTGGGCGAGCACGGCAATCTTGGCGCGGTCGCCCGGATCGCGGGCACAGGCCTTGATCTCGACCAGGCCCTGGCCCACTTCCGGCACTTCCAGCTTGAACAGCTCGATCATGAATTCCGGGGCAGCGCGGCTGATGAACAGCTGCGGGCCGCGCGGTTCCGAACGCACTTCGGCCAGGTAACCGCGCACGCGGTCGCCGGCGCGCAGCACGTCGCGCGGAATGCCCTTGTCCTTCGGAATGAACGCTTCGGCGTTGCCGCCCAGGTCCACGTAGATGTTGCCGCGCTCGGCGCGCTTGACCACGCCGGTGACCAGTTCGCCCACGCGGTCCTTCCACGCATCCACGACCTGCTGGCGTTCGGCTTCGCGCACGCGCTGGACGATCACCTGCTTGGCGGCCTGCGCCGCGATGCGGCCGAAGTCCGGGTTTTCGATCTGTTCTTCGATGTAGTCGCCCACTTCCACGCCATCGGCTTCGTCCAGGGCGTCCATCAGGCGCACCTGGCGATCCGGCGATTCCATGACCACGTCATCGGCCACCACTTCCCAGCGGCGGAAGGTTTCGTAGGTGCCGTCCTTGTGGTCGATCGACACACGGGCCAGCACTTCCTCATCGGGGTAGCGCTTCTTCGCTGCCGAAGCCAGGGCGGCCTCGATGGCATCGAAGATCACTTCACGCGGGACGCCCTTTTCATTGGCGACCGCATCCACTACCAGCAAAAGTTCCTTGCTCATTGTTGGCTCACTCCGCGCGCGGCTTCTTGGCCGCCGGCTCGTTGGATGGTTTCTTGTTCGCCTTGCCACCCTGCTTGGGTGCCGGGCCAGTCGGTTTGGTCGGAGCCAGGCCGAGGGCGGCCCAGTCCGGCATGATGCGTGCCTTGTCGATGTTCTCGACATCGGCGGTAAACGGGGAATTGTCGACCTTGAAGGTGACGGTGTTCTGCTCGGCGTCGACGCCGAGGATTTCGCCCTGCAGGCGGCGGCGACCGTCCTGCGGCAGCTTCAGCACGACCTTGGCCGATTCGCCAATGGCGCGCTCGAACTGCTCGCGGGTGAACAGCGGACGGTCCACGCCCGGCGACGACACTTCCAGCGTGTAGTTGGCGCTGATCGGGTCTTCCACGTCCAGCTGGGCCGAGACCTCGCGGCTCACGCGCTCGCAGTCGTCGATGTTGACGACACGGTCGGGCTGCTCGGCCAGCGGCACGTCGATGTACAGGCGCAGCGTGGCGCCGCCCGGGGCGGTCAGGTACTCCACACCCAGCAGCTCGAGACCCAGCGACTGAACGGTGGGGGCGAGCAGATTCGCGATTTCGGTTGCCTTGTCGCTCACAGTCTGCCTTGGTTCGTTGAAAGAGGTGCTGCCCCGGCGCACGGCCTGGGGCCCGGAAACAACAAAGGGCCCGCTGGGCCCCTTGTCCGGTACGACTCCGGTCATGCTGGATTCCGGTTGCAGATCACGCGCGGTGCATGATGCTGCGAGCCCAGCCTTCCGGGGGGTCACGACTACCTGAGGGGAAGTCGCACGGCCCGGAAGCCGGTCGCGGGACGGTCCACATTCCGGGGAATGGGTCCAGTCAGGTAGTCCGCTAAGCCGTGGATGATAGCGGTTGCACCGCGCTGGTGCAACGGGCGCGGGCCTTGGGCAGGCTAATCCGGCCCTGCATTCAGCTTCGTTCATGCCCTGACGACGCCAACGAAAAAAGCGACCCCGTTGCCAGGATCGCCTTTTCGTCTACTGCATCTGCACTGCAGATTGTCTGTGGTAGCGGGGGCAGGATTTGAACCTGCGACCTTCGGGTTATGAGCCCGACGAGCTGCCAGACTGCTCCACCCCGCAGCAGAAGCGGAATTGTAATGCACGCTCGCCGCCTCCGCAACCCTTGGAGGGCATCGGAGAATCATCTGCGGCCACTCGCCGTTCGCGGCCCTGGGTTTGCGGGAGACCGCCACATCTGGCGATTCAGCGACGTATTGCGGATTGCAGTCACCTCCCTCTGGGCTTCCGGCTGCGGACGGAAGACGACCTTCCGGTAGTTTCCAACCGGCTTTCCGGTGTAGTTGCTTACGAAGACCTTTCCGCTGTAAGCCTTCACGTTTTGTCCCGTGGCATTCGCCAGCACTTGGCCTTGTGGGACGGGTCCGTCGGCCGACCGGCAGGACAGCAGATGGATCGGCCTCTTCCCCAGACCCTTGTCGCTGACCAGCGCTGCAAGCTGGGTACCATCCAGGTTCTCCGCTCCCACTCTCGATGCATTCTCCCCACCATGTACATTGACGACATCCCGGTACCGGCCGTGGCGGAAACGGACCTCCCCCATCCCCAATGGGGGCGAGTTACGTATGAGTAGGCGGTGCATTCCCGCCACCATCCCGGCACCTATCGCAAGCCCACCGGCGATGACGCCGAAGAGGGCCGCACCCTCTCGGTCGCCGGCCACCCCCTTGGAAATTGCCAGCCCGGCCATGGCCGTCGCTCCAAGCCCCATCATCGCGGCGACCGGCAACAGGTATCGCCCACTCGGATCGACATGGTTGATCGGGTCCCCTTCGCAGTAGGCGTAGCAGTTCACTCCCCCCGCCCCGAACGGACTGGCCTGGTCCGGACTGTTGAAGCGCATCAAAACCGGGTTATAGATGCGATACCCATTGCCCAGGAATTGCCAGGCTCCGCCCGGCTCATGCAGCTGGCCGTTGTAGCCCAGCCAGCCGCGGGTGTCCTCGTGGCGGCTGGCGCGTGTCGCGGTGCTGGGAAGTGACGGCATGGAACCCCCTTCGGCGCGCGGTCCGCGCCAGGCATGTGTCCCCCGACGCGCCGATCATTGGCCCGGCAGAATTAAAACGTGGTGATGACTTCTCCTCGCCCCACTGGAGCCTCAACGCGACCGCACTGCCTGCGCGGCACGGGCAACCACGCGCATGCCCCGGCCGACCGGATGCAGCGCGGTATTGAGCACCGAGGTGACCCGTCTGGCCACGCCGGTCTGCGGACGGAACACGGTGGATATGTGGTCGTCGGGACCCGCATTGGAGTTCCGCGCCTGCATTCCGTGGGTGCGGCCCCTGTATCCCCTGACCGGTACCTTGAGTGTGTTGGCCAGCCGCTGCGCCTGCGACGCATGGCGCCCGCCGACGGCGGAGTAACAGGACAGCATGTTGATCGGTTTGAAGCGATAGCCCGGGCCCACCGCCGTGCTCACCTGCCGGGCCAGCGCGTGCCCGCTCACCGCACCCGTGGAACCGGTGGCGAAGGGAAGCCCATGGGCGACCAGCTCATCGCCGTGCGCTCCGGAGGCAAAGCGCAACTCGCCGATGCGCACGGTCCGGCCGGGCTGCACGGTCGGCACCGGGGGCGTGGCGGGTGGCACGCCGACGGCGTTCACGCGCGAGGACGCCCGCAGCAGGTGCATTCCGCCTGCCGCCGCCACGCCCACGCCCAGCGCAACGGCGGCCAGGATGCCGGCCGTGGTGCCCTGCCCCTGTGTGCCGGCCACGGCCGAGCCGACCAGGGCGCCGGCGCCGGCCAGCACGGCTGCACCCCATACGAGTTGGGCGAAATGACCGCTGGGATCGGCCAGGTTGATGGGATCGCCCTGGAACGCGGCGTAGGCATTGAGGCCTCCTTCTGCAAACGGACTGAGGCTGTCCGGGCGATGGAACCGCCTCAATGCAGGGCTGTAGACGCGATACCCGTTCCCCAGGATCTGCCACTGCGTACCCGCGACATGCAGTTCACCGTGGAAGCCCAGCGACATGCCCGCATGCCTCAGCGCACGCCCGACAGGCGCTGCATCACGCCCGCCCGGGTTCTGCGGTTCAGCGCGGTATTGCGTATCGCCGTGCTGACCCGGGCAAGCCCGGTCTGGGGGTGGAACACCCTGGCCTGGTACACGCCCATGGGTCTGTGGGTGAACGCGTTGCCTGCGACCGGACCCACGAAGCCGATCACCGGCCGCCGCAGGCCATCGGCCACCACCTGCGCCTGCGGCGCCGGCCCGGTTCCCGAATTGCACGACAGATAGACCAGCGGTTTGTCGCCCAGCCCCTTCGACCTGAGAAACGCGGTCATCTCGGTACCGTCCAGGGGCGTGTTGCCGACCAGGGATCCATTGGAACTTCCGTGCACGTCGAGCCAGTCCTTGTTCTGTCCGCGGTGGATGCGCACCTCTCCCAGGCGCGAGCTCGATTGCCTGCGGACCACCCCACGCGCCGCGGCCGCCAGCAGGGCCACCGCAAGGACAGCGCCCCCCAGCATGGCCAGGAACTTCGCACTCCTGCTGTCGCCGGTGAGGGCCACTGCGCCGGCCGCGCCGAACAAGGCCACCGCGCCACCGCCGAAAATCGCTGCGATCGGCATCAGGAAATGTCCACTGGGATCCGCATGATTGATCGGGTCGTCACCGCAGTAGCAGTACGCGTTCATGCCACCTCGGCCGAACGGGCTGCTCTGATCGGGGATGTGGAAGCGTCTCAGCCGCGGGTTGTAGACGCGGTAACCGTTGCCCAGGAACTGCCAGCACCGGCCCGGCTCATGCAACTGGCCGTTGTAGCCCAGTCGCACGTGCACTGCCGGCAGCGCATGACTGGCCTGACGATGGCTGTTCCCTGCAACGCGAATGGCACACGGCACCGTCATACCGGGTAAATCGGCTTGGCTTCTACCCACCGTTCCGACCCATCCCGGATGAGCGCATGGCGCACCGGCAGCGGCACCCGTTGCGGATCGCGTGCAGCGCGCAGGGCAGATGGCGACGGCGGCGGCGGTGGTGGAGGCAGGTCCGACGAAACGAACGCACGACGTCGAGGCTGCGCGCGCTGGATCGCGACCTTCGGCGGCGGGCTCGACGGTGCCACCGGGCTCGACACCGCTGGCGAGCCCAACCGCGCCGGCGCCGAGAGCCGTCTGTTCACGACCGGGGCCGCCGGGGTCGGCGGCGTGATGGGGGGCGCCGACGTCGTAAGAGGTGTGGCCGCCGGTGCGGACACCGGTGACCCGATCCGGGTCGCCACAGCAGGCTTGCGCTTGACCCAGGCGTGATGACCCAGCTTGAGGCTCATTCCAGCGAACATGACCGCTGCGGCAATCGTCAGTGCCCGCTGGGTATCGTTCTTTGACGCCGCTGCAAGGCCGACAGCAGAAAGCGACCCCGCTGTTGCGGCGACTACCAGGGCGACCAGCGGTGTCCTCAACCTGAAGCCAAGAAGATTGGCGGTGAACACGTTGAGCGACCAATGGCCACTGGGGTCCACCTGGTTGATCGGATCGAGCTGGCAATAGCCGTAAGCGTTGAGGCCACCCTTTCCGAATGGGCTCATGTCGTCGGGGCTGTGGAAGCGCATCAGCACCGGGTTGTAGACGCGGTACCCGTTGCCAAGGATCTGCCAGGACCCTGCGGGCTCATGCAACACCCCGTTATAGCCCAGCACGGAAGTAGATGAGGACACGATTACCCCTGGCCGACTGGCCGACTCATGCGTGTGTCCCCCGACAAGCCCACGAAATACGCCCACCGCAATTAAAAGGGCGTGTAGAGCGGGTCCCTGCCCCGCTGCCCCTGCTCTGCACCACCCAAACAAAAAAGCGACCCCGTTGCCGGAATCGCTTTTTCGTCCACTGCCGCCGGCATGCACCGGGGCTATTTGGTAGCGGGGGCAGGATTTGAACCTGCGACCTTCGGGTTATGAGCCCGACGAGCTGCCAGACTGCTCCACCCCGCAGCAGAAGTGGTTGAGCCGATCCAATACCGCAACGATGTTCTGGCGAAACCGCTGCATCAACAACTCAGGAAACGAATATTACACTAATTGCGCAGCTTTGTGTCGATTTTCAAGCAAGATGCGCAAACGCCTGCTGGCACCAGACCATGATCGGGTTCCAGGCCAGACCCAGCGCCAGCAACGCCAGCGCGTTCACGCCCAGCACCACGCCCAGCACGCGGTCGTTGTTGGCCGGCAGCGGCTCGCCCACCGGCTCGTCGAAGTACATGACCTTGATGACGCGCAGGTAGTAGAAGCAACCAATCACCGCACAGATCACACCCAGGATCGCCAGCCACAGCATGCCGCCATTGATGGCCGCGCCCAGCACCGCCAGCTTGGTCCAGAAGCCCAGGAACGGCGGGATGCCGGCCATGGACGCCATGATGCACAGCACCAGCCCTGCCATCCACGGGTTGCGGGCATTCAGGCCCTTCAGGTCGTCGATCTTCTCGGCCTCGAACCCATTGCGCGACAGCGCGATGATCGCGCCGAAGCCGGCGGTGGACATGATTGCGTAGCTCACGGCGTAGAACAGCGCCGCCGCGTAACCGCGCTCACCGCCGCCGGCAATGCCCAGCAGCAGGAAGCCGATGTGGGAGACGGTCGAATAGGCCAGCATGCGTTTGAGGTTGCTCTGCGCGATCGCCATCAGGTTGCCGACCACCAGCGACAGCGCGGCCAGGCCACCGATCAGGTACTTCCATTCGTCCGAGAGCGGCCCGATGCCCATTTCCAGCAGGCGGTACGCCATGCCGAACGCAGCCAGCTTCGGCGCCGAGCTGATGAACAGCGCCACCGGCGCCGGGGCGCCCTGGTAGACGTCGGGCAACCACATGTGGAACGGCGCGGCGCCGAGCTTGAAGGCGACGCCGGCGATCATGAACACCGCGCCGGTCAGCAGCAGCATCTTCTCGTCGGACTGCGGAATGGCCGCATTGATCGCGTCCAGGTGCAGCGAACCGGTGGCACCGTAGATCAGCGACATGCCGTACAGCAGCAGGCCCGAGGCCAGCGAACCCAGCACGATGTACTTCATCGCCGCTTCGGTCGCCAGGCCATTGTCACGGTTGCTGGCCACCAGTGCGTAGGAGCACAGGGCCAGCAGTTCCAGGCCCAGGTACACCATCAGCAGGCTGCCGGCCGAGACCAGGATCATCATGCCGGCGGTGGCGAACATCACCAGCACCGGGATCTCGCCCTGGAACAGGTCGCGTTCGCGCAGGTAACTCCAGCCGTAGACCAGGGTCAGGCCGCTGCAGAGCACGACCACGACCTTCATCACGTCGGCGGCGGTGTCGCGGACGAACATGCCGTGGAAGACCTCACCCTGCCCGCCCACGCCGGTGGCGAGCATGAACAGCACGACTGCCAGCGCGGCAACCGAGAACAGGTGGGTCCAGATCTTGTTCTGCTTGCTGATGAACAGGTCCAGGATCATCAGGGCGAACGCACTGCCGATCAGCACCAGCTCCGGAGCGAGCGGCGGCAGGTCAGCGGCAGTCAATGGCAACAGCGGCGAGGTGGTCATCATCAAATCCTGGAATTACAGCAGCTTGCTGGATGCGATCTGCATCGCCAGCTTTGCGATCGAGGGCTCCATCAGGTCGGTCAGCGGCTTGGGATACAGACCCAGCGCCAGCGTACCGATGGCAAACACGCCCAGCACCAGCCACTCACGGCCGTTGATGTCCTTCAGTTCGGCCACGTGGGCATTGGCCACTTCGCCGAAGAACACGCGCTTGTACAGCCACAGCGTGTAGGCCGCGGTGATCACCAGGGTGGTCGCGGCCGCCAGGGCCAGCCACGGATTACGCTGGAAGCTGGCCATGATGACCATGAACTCGCCCACGAAACCGCTGGTGCCCGGCAGGCCCGCGTTGGCCATGAAGAACAGCATGGCGAAGGTGGCGAACCACGGCATCACGTTGACCACGCCGCCGTAATCGGCGATGCGGCGGCTGTGCATGCGGTCGTACAGCACGCCCACGCAGGAGAACATCGCGCCGGACACGAAGCCGTGCGACACCATCTGCACCATCGCGCCCTGCAGGCCCAGGCGGGCGGCATCGGCGTTGCCGGCATCACGCACCAGCCACAGGGCAATGAAGGTGCCCAGGGTGACAAACCCCATGTGCGCGATCGACGAATAGGCGATCAGCTTCTTCATGTCGTCCTGGACCAGGGCGACCAGGCCGACGTAGATCACCGCGATCAGCGACAGCGCGATCACCAGCCAGGCCCATTCCTGCGAGGCATCCGGGACGATCGGCAGGTTGAAGCGCAGGAATCCGTAACCACCGATCTTCAGCGCGATGGCGGCCAGGATCACCGAACCGGCGGTCGGCGCTTCCACGTGCGCGTCCGGCAGCCAGGTGTGGACCGGGAACATCGGCACCTTGACCGCGAACGCGATCAGGAACGCGAAGAAGATCCAGGTCTGCTCCTGCGCGGTCAGCTGCAGCTGGTACAGGTCGGCCAGCTGGAAGCTGCCGCCCTTCAGGTACAGGTAGATCAGCGCCACCAGCATCAGCACCGAGCCGAGGAAGGTGTACAGGAAGAACTTCAGCGCGGCGTAGATGCGACGCGGACCGCCCCAGACACCGATGATCAGGAACATCGGGATCAGCATCGCTTCGAAGAACACGTAGAACAGCATCGCGTCGGTCGCAGCGAAGATGCCCACGGTGACGCCTTCCAGGATCAGGAAGGCGGCCACGTACTGGTTGACCCGCTTGTCGATGGCGCTCCAGGCACCGATCAGCGCCAGCACCGAGACCAGGGTGGTCAGCAGGATCAGCGCGATGGCGATGCCGTCCACGCCGAGGTTGTAGCCGATGTCGTAGGCCGGGATCCAGGCGCGGGTTTCGACGAACTGCAGCGCGTCGTTGGCCACGTCGTAGCCGCTGAGCAGCGACAGGCTGGCCACGAAGGTGAGCAACGCCACGCCCAGCGACGCCCAGCGGGCGGTCTGCGCATCACGGATGGCAAGGATCAAGGCACCGCCGAGGATCGGCAGCCAGATGAGAACACTGAGTAGAGGCCAGTTCGACACGTCTTCTTATTCCGTACAGGTCATCAACGCAGGTAATGCATCAGGACGCCCAGGAGGGCAATCAGGCCGATGATCATCGCGAAGGCGTAGTGATAGAGGAAACCGGATTGGGTGCGACGCAGCAGGTTGGCGGCCAGATCGATCAGGCGTGCCGAACCGTTGACCACCACACCATCGACGATGTTCGTGTCGATCGCGCGCGAAACCTTGCCCAGCTTGACGCCGCCACCGGCGAAGCCGCCGATCCACAGCTTGTCGAAGCCGTATTTGTTCTCCAGCACCGACACCAGCGGCGCAAAGGTCTTGCGCGCGCGGGTCGCCAGTTCCGGCTTCCACAGGTAGAACAGCACCGCCAGCAGGAAGCCGGCCACGGTCAGGAAGAAGGCCGGGGCCATCATGCCGTGCAGCGCGAACGCCACCGGACCGTGGAATTCTTCGGCCAGGGCACCGAGGGTGTCGCGCGCCGGGTCGTAGAAATCCACCACGCCGGTGAAGAACGAATGCACCTGGCCCGGGATGCCGTGCTCGGCATGGTGACCGGCCCAGTCGGTGCCGTACAGCATCGGACCGATGCTGAAGAAACCGATCACGATCGACGGGATCGCCAGCAGGATCAGCGGCAGGGTCACCACCCACGGGGTTTCGTGCGGCTCATGCGGACCGTGGCCATGGCCGTGGTCATCATGGTGCGCCTCACCGTGGTGGGCGTCGGCCGCGTGCGCGTCGCCGTGATGGTCGTCGTGGCCGTGGCCATGGGCGTCATCGTGGTGCGCGTCGCGGAAACGTTCCTTGCCATGGAAGGTCAGGAACAGCAGGCGGAAGCTGTAGAAACTGGTGACGATCACGCCACCCAGCACGGCCCAGTAGCCATAGGTCGCCACCCAGCTCGAGGACACGTGCGCATGGTGCTGCGCCGCCTCGATGATGGTGTCCTTGGAGTAGAAGCCGGAGAAGAACGGCGTACCGACCAGGGCCAGGGTACCGATCCACATGGTGATGAAGGTGATCGGCATGTACTTGCGCAGGCCGCCCATCCTGCGCATGTCCTGCTCGTGGTGCATGGCGATGATCACCGAGCCCGCGCCGAGGAACAGCAGCGCCTTGAAGAAGGCGTGGGTCATCAGGTGGAACACGGCCGCCGAATAGGCCGACACGCCCAGCGCCACGGTCATGTAACCCAGCTGCGACAGCGTGGAGTACGCCACTACGCGCTTGATGTCGTTCTGCACGATGCCGATCAGGCCGGTGAAGAACGCGGTGGTGGCACCGATGAACAGCACGAAGTTAAGCGCGGTCTGCGACAGCTCGAACAGCGGCGACATGCGCGTGACCATGAAGATGCCCGCGGTGACCATGGTCGCGGCATGGATCAGCGCCGAGATCGGGGTCGGGCCTTCCATCGAGTCCGGCAGCCACACGTGCAGCGGCACCTGGGCCGACTTGCCCATCGCGCCGATGAACAGGCAGATGCAGATGATGGTGGCGATCGACCAGATCACCGGCTCGCTCAGCAGCTGGAAGCTCTGGCCGAACAGGCTGATCGACCCCGACCACACCTGCAGCTGCGCTTCCGGATGGGCCAGGATGGTGGCGTTGGCGAACACCGTGGCGTAGTCCAGGGTGCCGAACACCCACAACACGCCGGCGATGCCCAGGATGAAGCCGAAGTCGCCGACGCGGTTGACCAGGAACGCCTTCATGTTGGCGAAGATCGCGGTCGGGCGCTTGAACCAGAAACCGATCAGCAGGTACGACACCAGGCCCACCGCTTCCCAGCCGAAGAACAGCTGCAGGAAGTTGTTGCTCATCACCAGGGTGAGCATCGAGAAGGTGAACAGCGAGATGTAGCTGAAGAACCGCTGGTAGCCCGGGTCATCCTGCATGTAGCCGATGGTGTACACGTGGACCAGGAACGACACGAAGGTCACCACCACCATCATCATGGCGGTGAGCTTGTCGATCATGAAGCCGACGTGCGCCGAGTAGCGGCCCACTTCGAAGAAGGTGTAGACGTTTTCGTTGAACGGCTGCGCACCGCCCCACAGCAGCTTGTAGAACACATAGCTGGACAGCACGCAGCTGACCGCGACGCCGAGGATGGTGACGGTCTGGGCGCCAAGGCGCCCGACCTGGCGACCGAACAGGCCGGCGATGATGCTGCCGAGCAGTGGCGCAAGCACCACGGCGATCAACAGACTCTTGGAGAGAGTAATTTCCATCTACGGATCAGCCCTTCAGCGAATCGACTTCGCCGACATTGATGGTGCGGCGGGTACGGAACAGGGTTACCAGGATCGCGAGGCCGATCGCGGCCTCGGCCGCGGCCACGGTCAGGATGAAGAACACGAACAGCTGGCCGGCCGTGTCGCCCATCTCACGCGAGAACCCGACGAAATTGATGTTCACCGACAGCAGCATCAGTTCGATGGACATCAACAGCACGATGATGTTCTTGCGGTTGAGGAAGATGCCGGCGAGGCTGATGCAGAACAGCAGCGCGCCAAGGGCCAGGATATGACCAAGGGTGATCACGGGGCGGCCTCCTCGTTGCTGGACGGCGGGGTACGGGTATGGATCACCGGCTTCTCGGCATCCATCTTGACCACGCGCAGGCGGTCATGGCCCTTGACCATGGTCTGCTCGGACGGGTTCTGGGTCTTCAGGCCGGTGCGACGGCGCAGGGTCAGCATCACCGCGGCCACCACGGCCACGGTCAGGATGACGGCGGCGAACTCGAACGGCAGCAGGTATTCGGTGAACAGGCTGCGCGCCAGCCAGGTGATGTTGGAGCTGTCGGCAGCCAGCGCGGCGGCGTTGTCGGCCGGCAGCGGGTTGACCGCCCTGCCCTTCACGCCGATCAGGATCAGCATCTGCACCAGCATGGTGACCGCGACCACCAGGCCCAGCGGCAGGTAACGCACCCAGCCTTCGCGCAGGTTGGTGGCGTCGATGTCCAGCATCATCACCACGAACAGGAACAGCACCATCACCGCGCCGACGTAGACCAGCACCAGCGCCACGCCGAGGAACTCAGCCCCGACCAGGATCCAGATGCAGGCCACGGAGAAGAAGGTCAGGATCAGGCACAGCACGGCGTAGACCGGATTGCGCACGCTGATCACCGCCGCAGCGGAAATGCCCGCCACGATGGAGAAGACCCAGAAGAAGATATTTACCCAATCCATCATGGACCTCAGCGGAAAGCGGCGTCGGCGGCGCGACGCTCGGCGATCTCGGCTTCAAGCCGATCACCGAGGGCCAGCAGCTGCGGCTTGGTAACGATGTTCTCGCCACGGTTCTCGAAGTGGTACTCGAGGATGTGGGTTTCGACGATCGAGTCCACCGGGCAGCTTTCCTCGCAGAAGCCGCAGAAGATGCACTTGAACAGGTCGATGTCGTAGCGGGTGGTACGGCGGGTGCCGTCTTCACGCTTGGCCGAATCGATGGTGATCGCCAGCGCCGGGCACACCGCTTCGCACAGCTTGCAGGCGATGCAGCGTTCTTCGCCGTTGGGATAACGGCGCAGCGCGTGCAGGCCGCGGAAACGCGGCGACTGCGGGAACTTCTCCATCGGGTACATCAGCGTGTACTTCGGCTTGAACGTGTACTTCAGGGTCAGCCACAGCCCCCCGAGCAGCTCGAGCAGCAGCAGGCTTTTGAAGTAATGGGTAATTCGATTCATCACTTAGACGCCCTTCTGGATCACGCCGTAGAACACCATCAACGCCGTCACAGCAATCCACGCGATGGTGAGCGGGATGAAGACCTTCCAGCCCAGACGCATGATCTGGTCGTAACGGAAGCGCGGGAAGCTGGCACGGAACCAGATGTAGGCGCTGGCGAAGAAGAACACCTTCAGCAGCAGCCACGGGGCACCCCCCTTCCAGATCCAGTCGATCCACGGCGAGATGTCCGCCGTGATCCAGCCCTGGAACGGGCTCAGCCAGCCGCCGAGGAAGAAGATCGAGATCAGGAAGCTGATCAGGATCATGTTGGCGTATTCGGCCAGGAAGAACAGCGCGAACGCACCACCGGAGTACTCGACCATGTGGCCGGCGACGATTTCCGATTCGCCTTCCACCACGTCGAACGGCGCGCGGTTGGTTTCGGCCACGCCGGACACCCAGTACACGATGAACAGCGGGAACAGCGGGATCAGGAACCAGTCGAAGAAGCCGGAGTTGCCGGCCTGCGCCATCACGATGCTGCTCAGGTTCAGGCTGCCGGCGGCGATCATCACGCCGACCAGGGCAAAGCCCATCGCGATTTCGTAGCTGATCATCTGTGCCGAGGCGCGCATCGCCCCCAGGAAGGCGTACTTGGAGTTGGACGCCCAACCGGCCAGGATGATGCCGTACACGCCCAGCGAGGTCATCGCCAGCAGGTACAGCAGGCCGGCGTTGGCGTTGGACAGCACCACCTGCGCGTCGAAGGGCACCACCGACCAGGCCGCGAAGGCCGGTGCGAGGGTGATCAGCGGCGCCAGCACGAACATCGCCTTGTGCGAGCTCGCCGGCTGGATGATCTCCTTGAACAGCAGCTTGAAGACGTCGGCGAAGGCCTGGAAGATGCCCATGCCCACGTACATCGGGCCGTGGCGGACGTGCATCCAGCCGATCAGCTTGCGTTCCCAGACCACGAAGAACGCCACCGCGATGATCACCGGCATGGCGATCACCAGGATCTTCAGCACGATCCACAGCAGCGCGCCGATCTCACCCAGGCCCAGGAGCCATTGGTGGAGCGGGTCGACCGCGTTCAACAGCAATTCGTTCATGCAGCCACCACCGTTACGCGTGCGGCACCCAGCGGTGCGGTTGCACCGTGGCCCGATTCAATCCAGACCGAGCCCGCGGCGACGCGGGCGTCGACCACCACCGGCAGCGTGGCGCGACCGGCATCGGTGCCGACCTTGGCCATCTGCCCTTCGACCAGCTGCATGCGGGCGGCGTCATCGGCATTGAGCACGATGCGCGGCGCGGCGTTGAGCGGGTGCGACTGCAGCGCCTGGGCGCGGCGGACCACCGCATCGGTGCGGTAGATCGCAGCGGTGGACGCTACTTCCAGGCCGTCGCCGGTCACCGGCGTTGCCGCCGAGGTGGACACGGTGACGCTGACCGGAGCCAGGCTGGCACGCAGGCCGGCCAGGTCGGTGAACTCGAAACCGGCCAGGGCCAGTTCGCCGCCCAGTGCGCGCAGCACGCGCCAGCCTTCACGGGCTTCGCCCGGCAACTTGCCGCCGGCACGCGCCGACTGCTCGCGACCGTCGAGGTTGGTCAGGGTGGCGTCGATTTCCGGCAGTGCGCCGATCGGCAGGATCACGTCGGCCACATCGCGGGTCGAGGCGCAGGCGAACTGGCTGAACGCCACCACCTGGGCACCGGCCAGCGCCTTGCGGGCGGCGGCGGTATCGGCAAAGTCCAGGCCCGGCTCGATGCCGTACAGGGCATAGGCCTTGCGCGGCTGGGCCAGCATGGCGCTGACGTCCTTGCCGGCCGGCAGCACGCCGGCGCGGGACAGGCCCACGGCATTGGCGCCCTGCGGGATGCGGCACAGCCTGGCCCCGGTGGCGGCGGCGAAGTCACGCGCGGCAGCGCGGATCGCGGCAGCCTGCGGGTGGTTTTCGGCGATGCCACCGACGATCAGCACGGCGGTGCCGGTCACGGCCTGGCGCAGGTCGGCGTTGCCCAGGGCCTCGACGAACTTCGACGGGGCCACGATCTGCTTGCCGGCCAGCTTGAAGGCGAAATCGAAATCGACCGGGTTGATCGCGTGGATCTTCGCGTTGCGTGTGGTCTGCGCCTTGCGCAGGCGGGCGTGCAGCAGCGGCAGCTCGTGGCGGATGTTGCTGCCGAGCACGACGATGCTGTCGGCGCCTTCGATCTCGGCCAGCGACAGGCCGAAGATCTCGGCAGTGGCGGCGTCGGAGAAGTCGCGGTTGTTGATGCGGTGGTCGATGTTGCCGGTACCCAGGCCGCTGGCGAGACGGGCCAGCAGCGCGCCCTCCTCGTTCGAGGCCGACGGGTGCACCAGCACGCCGAGGTCGTCGCCCTTGTTGGCCGACAGGATCTCGCGGGCAGCGGCCAGGCCTTCAGCCCAGCTCACTTCCTGCCATTCGCCATTGACCTTGCGCAGCGGCTTGACGGCGCGGTCGGCGCTGTACAGGCCCTGGTGCGAATAACGGTCGCGGTCGGACAGCCAGCATTCGTTGACCAGTTCGTTGTCGCGCGGCACCGAACGCAGCACTTCGCCGCGGCGCACGTGCAGGAACAGGTTCGAGCCCATGGCGTCGTGGTAACCCAGCGATTCGCGCGCGGTCAGTTCCCACGGACGGGCGCGGAACTGGAACACCTTGTTGGTCAGCGCGCCGACCGGGCAGACGTCGACGACGTTGCCGGACAGCTCAGTGGTCAGCGGCTTGCCGTCGTAGGTGCCGATCTGCAGGTTCTCACCACGGTACATGCCACCCAGTTCGTAGGTACCGGCAACGTCGGCAGTGAAGCGGACGCAGCGGGTGCACTGGATGCAGCGGGTCATTTCGGTGGCGACCAGCGGACCGATGTCCTCGTCGGGCACCACGCGCTTGCGCTCGTTGAAGCGGCTCACCGAACGGCCGTAGCCGAGCGAGACGTCCTGCAGCTCGCACTCGCCGCCCTGGTCGCAGATCGGGCAGTCCAGCGGGTGGTTGATGAGCAGGAACTCCATCACCGAACGCTGGAACTTGAGCGCTTTTTCGCTGCGGGTGGCGACCTTCATGCCATCCATCACCGGGGTGGCGCAGGCCGGCGCCGGCTTCGGCGACTTTTCGACGTCAACCAGGCACATGCGGCAGTTGGCCGCGATCGGCAGCTTCTCGTGGTAGCAGAAGCGCGGGATCGGGATGCCGGCCTTGTCGGCGGCCTGGATGATCATCGAGCCCTTGGGCACGACCAGGGACTGGCCGTCGATCTCGACGGTCACATGCCCTTCCGGCACGATCGCCGGGGTGCCACCAGGATTGTTGGGTTGCGCGCTCATGCGGCGGCTGCCTCCACCTTCTTGCCGTCAACCATCGAATGACCGTTGACGATGTAGTACTCGAATTCGTCCCAGAACTGGCGCAGGAAGCCCTGGATGGGCCATGCCGCCGCTTCACCGAACGCACAGATGGTGTGGCCTTCGATCTGGCCAGCCACGGCCTTCAACTGGTGCAGGTCTTCCATGGTCGCCTTGCCGGCGACGATGCGCTCGAGCACGCGGTGCATCCAGCCGGTGCCTTCACGGCACGGGGTGCACTGGCCACAGGATTCCTTGTGGAAGAACTGGCTGATGCGGCAGGCGAACTTGACGCAGCAGACGCTGTCGTCCAGCACCACGATGGCACCCGACCCCAGGCCGGTGCCCAGGGCACGCAGGGTGTCGTAGTCCATCTGCAGGCCCTTGAGCTCGTCGGCCTTGAGCACCGGCATCGAGACGCCGCCCGGCACCGCGCCCTTGAGGGTGCGGCCCGGCTTGAGGCCGCCGGCCATTTCCAGCAGCTCGTCGAAGGTGGTGCCCAGCGGCACTTCGAAGTTGCCGCCCTTCTGCACGCAGCCGGAGACCGAGAAGATCTTCGGGCCGCCGTTCTTGGTCAGGCTCAGGGACTGGAACCATTCCGGGCCGTTGCGGATGATCGCCGGCACCGAGGCATAGGTCTCGGTGTTGTTGATCGTCGACGGCTTGCCATACAGGCCGAAGTTGGCCGGGAACGGCGGCTTGTAGCGCGGCTGGCCTTTCTTGCCTTCCAGCGATTCCATCAGCGCGGTTTCTTCGCCGCAGATGTAGGCCCCGGCGCCCAGCGCCCCGTAGATGTCGATGTCCACGCCGCTGCCGAGGATGTCCTTGCCCAGCCAGCCGTTCGCATATGCGTCGGCCAGGGCCTGCTCGAAGTTCTCGAACGGCTCGTGGTGGAACTCACCGCGCAGGTAGTTGTAGCCCACGGTGCTGCCGGTGGCGTAGCAGGCGATCGCCATGCCTTCCACCACCGAATGCGGGTTGTAGCGCAGGATGTCGCGGTCCTTGCAGGTACCCGGCTCGGATTCGTCCGAGTTGCACAGGATGTACTTCTGCATGGTGCCCTTGGGCATGAAGGACCACTTCAGGCCGGTCGGGAAGCCGGCGCCACCGCGGCCGCGCAGGTTGGACTGCTTGACCATCTCGATGACCTGCTCCGGCGAGATCTTCTCTTCGAGGATCTTGCGCAGGGCGGCGTAACCACCGGTCTTGAGGTAGTTCTCGTACGACCACGGGGTGTCGTAGTGCAAGGTGGTGTAGACCACCTGGTGCGGCAGCGGTGCGGGACCGACCGGGCCGGTGGGTGCGTGATGATGTGCCATGGCTTACTCCAACCCGTCCAGCAGCTCGTCGACTTTCTCGACGGTCAGGCGCTCGTGGTAATGGCCATTGATGACCATCATCGGCGCACCGGCGCAACCGGCCAGGCATTCTTCTTCACGCTTGAGGTAGATGCGGCCGTCGGCGGTGGACTGGCCGGTCCTGCAGCCGAGCTTCTTCTCGGCATGCGCGACCAGGTCCTCGGCGCCGTTCAACCAGCAGCTGATGTTGGTGCAGAAGGCGACGTTGTGGCGACCGACCTTCTCCAGCTCGAACATCGAGTAGAAGCTGGCCACTTCGTAGGCCCACACCGGCGGCAGGTCCAGATACTTGGCCACGCCGGCGATCAGCTCGTCGGTCAACCAACCGGCGTTCTGTTCCTGGGCGGCGTGCAGGCCCTGCAGCACCGCCGAACGCTTGCGGTCCGGCGGGAACTTGGACAGCCAGTGATCGATGTGCGCGCGCGTCTTGTCGCTCAACACCACCATCGGGTCGACGTCGCGCGCCGCCTCGAAATTACCTGTCGCCTTCATCGGCCGACCTCAGCAGATACCAAATCGTGGGGAACCAGAACCTGCAGCGCCGGCAGCAGCCGGCAGGTGTCTGGCATCGTGCATGCGCGGGCCATTACCGGTCCACCTCACCGAACACGAGGTCGTAGGTGCCGATCATGGCCACCACGTCGGCGAGCATGTGCCCGCGTACGACCGAGTCGATCGAAGACAGATGGGCGAAGCCCGGCGCGCGCAGGTGCACGCGGAACGGCTTGTTGGCCCCATCGGACATCAGGTAGCAGCCGAACTCGCCCTTCGGCGCTTCGACCGCGGCATAGGTTTCGCCGGCCGGGACGCAGTAGCCTTCACTGAACAGCTTGAAGTGATGGATCAGCGCTTCCATGTCATCCTTCATGTCCTCGCGGCTGGGCGGCGCGACCTTGAAGTTCTTGACCATCACCGGGCCGGGGTTGGCACGCAGCCAGTCCACGCACTGCTTGATGATGCGGTTGGATTCGCGCATCTCGGCCACGCGGACCAGGTAACGGTCGTAGCAGTCGCCTTCCTTGCCCAGCGGGATGTCGAAATCAACGGCGTCGTACTTCGCGTACGCCTGCTTCTTGCGCAGGTCCCAGGCAATGCCCGAGCCGCGCAGCATCACGCCGGTCATGCCCCAGGCATGTGCCAGTTCCGGGCTGACCACGCCGATGCCGACCGTACGCTGCTTCCAGATACGGTTGTCGGTGAGCAGGGTTTCGTATTCGTCGACGCGCTTGGGGAACTCGACGGTGAAGTTTTCCAGGAAGTCCAGCAGCGACCCTTCGCGCGAGGCGTTGAGGTTCTTGAGGGCCTTGCCCTTGTGCCAGCGCGATTCCTTGTACTTGGGCATCTGGTCCGGCAGGTCGCGGTAGACGCCGCCCGGACGGTAGTACGCGGCGTGCATGCGCGCACCGCTGACCGCTTCGTAGCAGTCCATCAGCTCTTCGCGCTCGCGGAAGGCGTACAGCATCACCGCCATCGCGCCCAGGTCGAGCGCGTTGGACCCCAGCCACATCAGGTGGTTCAGGATGCGGGTGATTTCGTCGAACATGGTGCGGATGTACTGGGCACGCTCGGGCGCTTCGATCCCCATCAGGGTTTCGATGGCGCGCACATAGGCGTGCTCGTTGCACATCATGGACACGTAATCCAGGCGGTCCATGTACCCGATGGACTGGTTGAACGGCTTGGATTCGGCCAGCTTTTCGGTGCCACGATGCAGCAGGCCGACGTGCGGGTCGGCGCGCATGATGGTTTCGCCGTCCATTTCCAGGATCAGGCGCAGCACACCGTGCGCGGCCGGATGCTGGGGACCGAAGTTCATGGTGTAGTTGCGGATTTCCTGGCGCAGTTCGGCCGGGTTGCTCGCAAATGCCTGGTGGGCCTGGTTGAACTCACTCACTTGCTTGCCTCCGACTGCGCGGTTTCACCGGCAGCGGTCTGGAAACGGGCATCGTCGCGGATCACGCGCGGCACGCCGACGCGGGGTTCGACCGAGGTCACCGGTTCATAGATCACGCGCTTCTTTTCTTCGTCGTAGCGCACTTCGACGTTGCCGATCAGCGGGAAGTCCTTGCGGAACGGATGCCCCACGAAGCCGTAGTCGGTCAGGATGCGGCGCAGGTCCGGGTGACCTTCGAAGATCACGCCGAACAGGTCGAACGCTTCGCGTTCGAACCAGTTCAGGCCCGGCCACACGCTGGTCAGCGAGGCGACCACCGGCAGTTCCTCGTTCGGCGCGAAGCAGCGGATGCGCATGGTGAGGTTGTGCTGGTAGGAACGCAGCTGGGCGACCACGGCGAAACGCTGCAGCGGCACCGGCTGCGGCTGGGTGCCTTCGGGGGTTTCGCGGGTGGGGAACTCGCCCCAGGCGAAACGGCCGACCGACGTGCCTTCGACGCCACGGCTGAAGCCGTGCGAGGAGACATCGGCGGTGTCCCACTCATCGCTGCCGTAGCCGAGGTAGTCCAGGCCGCACAGGTCGACCGCCTGCTCGAAACCGAGTTCGTCGCGCAGCGCCAGCGCAGTGGCATGCCAGTCGGCAGCGGGCACTTCCAGCGTCACTTCGCCGCGGGGTTCGACCACGAAGACCTGCGCACCAGCGAAACGTGCGGAGAGTCGGTCGATGAAGGATGCTTGCTCTGCCATGGGGGCTTGGCGCGCTCTTGTCAGGATGGAGGTCAGCGGGCGATGGTCTGCGTACGCCAGATCTTCTTCTGCAGCTGCAGGATCCCGTACACCAACGCTTCGGCGGTAGGCGGACAACCGGGGACGTACACGTCCACCGGCACCACGCGGTCGCAGCCACGCACCACTGCATAGGAGTAGTGGTAGTAGCCGCCACCGTTGGCGCAGCTGCCCATGGAGATGACCCACTTCGGGTCCGGCATCTGGTCGTAGACCTTGCGCAGGGCCGGGGCCATCTTGTTGACCAGGGTGCCGGCCACGATCATCACGTCGGACTGACGCGGCGACGGGCGGAACACCACGCCGTAGCGGTCAAGGTCCAGGCGCGCGGCGCCGGCATGCATCATTTCGACCGCGCAGCAGGCCAGGCCGAAGGTCATCGGCCACATCGAGCCGGTCCGTGCCCAGTTCAACAGCGCGTCGACGCTGGTGGTCACGTAGCCCTTCTCGAGCAGCGGGTTGTCGCCTTCGGGGCGCAGGATGTCGTCGACCCGCCCTTCCGGGACCGGGTTGTTCATCAGGCCATCGAGAGTCTGAATTACTCCCATTCCAGCGCTCCCTTCTTCCAGACGTAAATGAAACCGAGGAAAAGCATGCCCACGAACAGGCCCATCGTGACCAGCGAACGTGCGCCCAGCTCCATGAAGACCTGGGTCCACGGCACGATGAAGATGATTTCCAAGTCAAATACGATGAACTGGATGGCGATCAGGTAGTAGCGCACGTCGAACTTCATGCGCGCATCTTCGAAAGCCTCGAAGCCGCATTCGTACGGCGAGAGCTTTTTAAGGTCTGGTCGTCGGGGAGCGAGGAATCGGCCAATCGCCATCAGCGCAACGCCGATACCGGTGGCAACCATCAGAAACAGCAGGGACGGCAAATATTCGGCCAGCACAGCGATTCTCTCTTGCCTCTGCCGCCACGCCTGCAGGCGTCTTGGCATGGGGGAGTGGACGGAAAACGTTACTGGCGCTTTGCGCGCCAGACGAACCCGCTTACAAACAAAATGGTGCCCAAGAGGGGACTCGAACCCCTACGACCTAAGTCGCTACCACCTCAAGGTAGTGCGTCTACCAATTCCGCCACCTGGGCTTACGTATCGCGCCGAGGGGAGTTCCTACCGGATTCCCCCAACGCGCCGCATATTGTAACCGTCTTCAGCGAGTCTGGGAGCCTTCCGAAGGCTTTTCTTCACCCGATTTCGGCGTTTCCGCCTGAGCCGGCACAGCCGCCGGCGGAACTGGCTGCGGCGCAGCGGCTTCCGGGGCCTTCGGCACGGCCGGAAGCTCGCCGGCGGGGACGGCCGGGGCGGTGGCCGCCGCCGGGGCCGACATCACACCGAGATCCTGCTGGGCCATCGGGCGTGCGCCATGGGTGGCATACCAGGCCATGAACAGACTGATGCCGAAGAACACCACGGCCAGCCACTTGGTCGACTTGGACAGGAAGTTGGACGCACCACGCGCGCCGAACACCGTGCCCGAGGCGCCAGCGCCGAAGCCCGAGCCTGCGGCCGCGCCGGAACCACGCTGCATCAGGATGAGCGCGATCATGGCAACCGCCACCAGCACATAGACCACATTGAGGATCAACATCAGCATTTCGAATCCGTCCTCGGACATTGCGTGCCGACCCGGGGCCGGCAACCATTCTTGTTAGTGCCCGACCGCCGCATGGGCGATGGCCAGGAAATCCGCGGCCACCAGCGAGGCGCCGCCCACCAGCCCACCATCGACATCGGGCTGCGCGAACAGCTCCCCGGCATTGTCGGGCTTCACGCTGCCGCCGTACAGGATCGGCAACGAATCGGCGATTCTAGCATCCCGCTTGGCCACTTCGCCACGGATGAAGGCATGGACCTGCTGGGCCTGTTCCTTGCTGGCGGTCCGGCCGGTGCCGATGGCCCAGACCGGCTCGTAGGCAACCACGGCATGCTGGAAGCCGGCCGCGCCGACCAGTTCCAGCACGGGGGCCAGCTGCCCGGCAATGACGTCCTCGGTCTGGCCGGCTTCGCGCTGCTCGAGGGTTTCACCGACGCACAGCACCGGGACCAGGCCGGCGTGCACGGCGGCGGCGAACTTGCGGGCGACCAGTTCGCTGCTTTCATTGTGGTACTGGCGGCGCTCAGAGTGGCCGACCAGGCCATAGCGGGCGCCGACGTCGGCCAGCATGGCGGCGCAGACTTCACCGGTATAGGCGCCCTTTTCATTGGAGCTGACGTCCTGCGAGCCAAAAGCGACAGCACGACCTTCAAAGGCATCGACCAGCTCGCCCAGGTACGGCAGCGGCGGCAGGATGACGACCTCCACCCCCTCCTTCGGCAGGCTGGCGACGATGTCGCTGACCAGGTCGGTCGCGAATTGGCGGCTGCCGTGCAGCTTCCAGTTACCGGCGACGATCTTGCGGCGCATGGGCGGGCTCCTTTGGGGTATCAGCCGGCAATGATACCGGATGTAACGAATCCGCGTTTCCCGAAAACGCTTACATTTCAAATGGATATTGGATACAGGTCGGACCCGCCCACCGGATCCGCGATGGGCCCATGGTTGATTGATCCCGATCCCGACACGCCCGTGGTTGATGGACCCCAATCCCAATGGGCCCGTGGTTGATTGATCCCGATCCCGATGGGCCCGTATGAATTCGTAGCCCCGGCCGTTGGCCGGACACCGCGCGCAGCGCGGCAATGCGTCCAAAACCGGTGACCCAACGTTCCCCTGCTGTTTCCGGCGTTTAAACCCAACCGGAATCATCCGTCACGGGTTCATGGACCCGGATCCAGGAGCGTCCGGCCAACGGCCGGGGCTACGCTGAAATGAACAAGGCCACCCTTCGGTGGCCTTGTTCTTATTTCAGCTTGATCTCGCGCAGTCGCTCTTCCAGGAAGCCATGCGCGGTGATCGGCTCCGGGTAGCGGCTCGGGTTTTCCGGGGTGATGCAGGTCGGCAGCACGTCGATCAGGAAGTCCGGGTTCGGGTGCAGGAAGAACGGCACCGAGTAGCGCGGCTGGCGCGCCTGCTCGCCCGGGGGGTTGACCACGCGGTGGATGGTCGACGGATACACGTGGTTGGTCAGGCGCTGCAGCATGTCGCCGATGTTGACCACGATGGTGTCCGCGTCCGAGGTGAACGGCACCCACTTGCCCTCGTGCGACTGCACCTCCAGCCCGGCCGCGCTCGCGCCGACCAGCAGCGTGATGAAGTTGATGTCGCCGTGGGCGCCCGCGCGCACGTTCGGGATGTCGTCAGCGGTGATCGGCGGGTAGTGGATCGGGCGCAGGATCGAGTTGCCGTTGTTGGTCTTGTCGGCGAAGAAGTCGATCGGCAGGCCGATGTGCAGCGCCAGGGCCGACAGCACGCGCGAGCCCAGCGTGTCCAGCGCCTGGTACAGGCCGTAGCCCTTCTCCTTGAAACCCGGAACCTCGGTCGGCCACAGGTTGGGGGCCATCACGTCACGGTACGTCGAGTCGTCCGGGATCTCACGGCCGATGTGCCAGAACTCCTTCAGGTCGAAGTGCTTGGACCCCTTCGCCGTTTCCACCCCGAACGGGGTATAGCCGCGCGCACCGCCGGTGCCCGGCAGGTGGTACTGCAGCTTGGTCTGCTCCGGCAGCGCGAAGAAGGCCTTGAAGACCTCGTAAGCCCCGTCGATGTCCGCCTGCGGAATGCCGTGGTTGCGGATGCCCGCGAAACCCCATTCGCGGTAAGCCGCCCCCAGCTCGGCGACGAAGGCATCGCGGTCACTGTCAAAGCGGGTGATGTCGAGGGTGGGGATCTGGCTCACTGCGGTTCCTGGCGTGTTCGAGGTGGGGAGGCGGGTCCATTGGCTGTGGCCCGGCTGAACATTGTGCCAGATCGGGCAATACGCGCCGCCGATACATTGATACATCTCGATACAATGCGCGCATCCCGCCGCCAGATCGCGACGGGGAGGCATAGGACGCCGCCGCCGCCCGTCTTCCGATTCACCCTTTTCGCGCCTGACCCTGCATGGACGTAACGCACTCCCCTACCCCGCTGTCGGTGCCGACGCGCTGGACGCGACTGGCCTGGCTCAGCCTGTTCACCGCCGTCAACGCCTGCGTTGCCGTCGCCATCGCGCTGGGCAACACCCCCATGCAGGACAACCCCGGCGGTGCGCTGGGACTGGGCTACCTGGCCATCGCGCTGCCGGGCCATTTCCTTGCCTTCGGTGCGCTGGTATCGCTGCTGCCGCTTGCCCTGGGCCTGTGGCCGCGCTCGCCGCGCCCGCTGGTGGTCAGCGCGGTAGTGCTGCAGGGCCTGTGGCTGTGCCTGCTGCTGGTGGATGCCAAGGTGTTCGCCCTGTACCGCTTCCACCTCAATGCCATGGTGGTGAACATGGTGTTCGGGGGCGCCCTGCAGGACCAGGTGGCGCTGTCGTGGCAGAGCTGGCTGCAGTCGCTCGGCATCCTGGCCGCAGTCGCGGCCGCGCAGGGCCTGCTGGCGTGGGCATGCTGGAAGCTGCTGCCCGAGCGCGCCCGGCGCCGGCCGGTGCTGCTGGCCTGGAGCGCCGGACTGCTGCTGATGGCAACCGGCCAGGCCGCGACCGCGTACTACGACGCCCTGGGCGAGCGCGCCGTCACCGGCCAGTGGGCCTATCTACCCTGGGCGCAGCCGATCACCGCCAAGCGGCACATGCATCGCCTGGGCGTGCGCAGCCTGCCCCAGGCCAACCTGCCCGACCCCCGCCACAGCCAGCTGCAGTACCCGCTGCGACCGCTGCGCTGCCAGAGCCATACCCGCCCCAACGTATTGGTGGTGGTGCTGGAATCGCTCCGGCATGACGCACTGGATGCGACCACCATGCCCAACACCTGGCGCATGGCCCAGCAGTCCGAGCGCTTCGAGCGTCATTACAGCAGCGGCAACGCCACCCGCTATGGGGTGTTCGGCCTGCTGTATGGCCTGCCCGGCGGTTACTGGTCGAGCATGCTCGCCGAACAGCGCGGGTCGGTCCTGTTCGAGGTGCTGCAGCGGCAGGGCTACGACCTGCATCTGTACGGCAGCGCCCCGCTGTACAGCCCGGAGTTCGACCGCACCGTGTTCGCCCAGGTCCGCGCGCAACTGCACACCGCACCGTCGGAGCTGCCGGTCGCCGCGCGCGACCGCCACATCGTCGAGGCGCTGGGTGCGGACATCCGCGCCACCGCCGACCGCCCCTGGTTCGGGATGGCATTCCTGGACAGCACGCATGCGCCCTACCACCTGCCGCAGGATTACCCGGCGCTGGCCACGCCGATGGCCGACAACGTGAATTTCCTGGCCTTTGACGAGGACCACGACGCAACGCCGGAGCGCAACCGCTACCGCACCGCCGTGCACTACGCCGACTCGCTGGTGGGCCAGCTGCTGGCGACCCTGCGCGACAGCGGCCAGGCCGACAACACCATCGTGCTGGTGACCGGTGACCACGCCGAGGAATTCAACGACCTGGGCCTGAATTACTGGGGACACAACGGCAACTTCTCCGACTACCAGCTGCAGGTGCCGTTCGTACTGCAGTGGCCGGGCCGGGCGCCGACCGCGCATGCCAGCGCCAGCAGCCATGAAGACTGGGTACCGACCCTGATGCGGCATGGCCTGGGCTGCGAGAACCCGCTGAGCGATTTCAGCACCGGCCAGGACCTGTTCGACGACGCCCGCCCCGCCCGACCCCTGCTGGTGGAGAGCTGGTCGCAGCGCGGCATCCGCCAGGGCGACCGCACGTTCGTGTTCGACAAGTTCGGCAACGCCACCACGCTGGACGCGCACTACCTGCCCGTGGCCGGACAGTCGCCGGACCCGGCCGCGGTGCGCACCGCGTGGAACGCGTTGACCCACTTCCGCAAGCCATGACGTTGACTGTCTGAGACCCCCGGAACGTTCACGATGAACAAGCCCCTCAAGATCCTGCATACCGAAGCCGCCAAGGGATTTGGTGGGCAGGAGATCTATATCTACCGCCACATGCTGGCCATGCGCGAGCGCGGACACGACGTGTCGCTGCTGTGCCAGCCCGGCGCGCGGCTGGGCGAGATCGCCCGCGAGGCCGGGTTCACCGTGCACGCGTTGAAGATGGGCGGGCTGCTGCGGCTGCTGCGCGGGATCTGGTCGGTTTCGCGCCTGGTCCGGCGGCATACCTACGACGTGGTCAACACCACCAGCCGACGCGATGCCCTGATCGCCGCCGCGGGCGCGCGGCTGGGGGGTGCGCCGCTGGTGGTGCGCTCCCGCCACCTGATGAGCCCGGTCAATTCCCTGCTCACCTACACCGGCCTGCCACACCGCGTGCTCACCGTCAGCAGCTTCGTCAAGCAGTTGCTGGTCCATCGCGGCATCGCCGATGCCCACATCGGCATCGTGCCGCCGATCGCGGTGCCGCCGCAGTGGACGCAGGCGACCGACGACGATGCCTGGCAGTGCCTGCAGGACACCCGCGCCGAGGTACGCCGCGAGCTGGGCTTCGGCGAGGACCATATCCTGGTCGGCTGCGTGGCGGTGCTGCGCGAAGCCAAGGGCCATGCCGACCTGCTGCGGGCCATCGCGCCGCTCTGCCGCCAGCATCCGAACCTGCAGCTGGTGATCGTCGGCGACGGCAAGCCGGTGATGGAGCGCCTGACCGCGCTGCGCGAGGAACTCGGCATTGCAGCGCAGGTCCACCTGCTCGGCTACCGGCTGGGCGCCTGCCGACTGATGACGGCGTTCGACATCTTCGCACTGGCCAGCCACAAGGAAGCCGCCGGTACGGTGTTCCTGGAAGCGGCCTACGTGGGCGTACCGATCGTGGCCACCCGCGTCGGTGGCGTGCCGGAGATGCTGGTGGAGGGCAGCAATGCGCTGCTGGCTCCGCTGGGCGACCAGGCTGCCCTGACCGGCGCGCTGCAGACGCTGATCGAACAGCCCGAGCGCCGTCGGCAGATGGGCCAGGCCGGGTGGGACTGGATGCGCACCGCGCACCGTTTCACCCCGGCCGGCCACACCGAGGCCACCGAGTATTATTACCACCAGTGGTTGAAGGAACTGGGCCATGGCCAACGCTAGAACCGTGCCGGTGCTGATGCACCACCACGTGTCGCCCTCGCCGGGGATGATCACGGTGTCGCCGGAAAACTTCGAGAGCCAGATCGCCTGGCTGGCGCGCAACGGCTGGACGTCGCTGACGCTGGCGCAGTACGCCGATTTCCTGGCCGGCAAGCCGGTGCCGCGCAAGTCCATTGTGATCACCTTCGATGACGGCTACCTGGACAACTGGGTGTACGCGCACCCGATCCTGCAGAAGTACGGCATGCATGCGGTGGTCTTCGTGGTTACCGGCTGGATGGGGGACGGCCCGCTGCGCCCGCACGCCGGCCAGCCCGGCGCGGCACTTCCGGCGACGCCGGATCATCGCGGCTGCGAAGCGGCGATCCTGCGCGAAAACCGCCACGACGAGGTGATGATGCGCTGGAGCGAAGCGCGCGCGATGATCGCCGCCGGCACGTTCGAGGTGCACTGCCACACCCATACCCACACGCGCTGGATGAAGCAGGACATCAGCCGTGAGCAGAAATGCGCAGGCATCGACGGCGACCTGGAGACCGCACGCCGCGTGCTGCAGGAACAACTCGGCGAGGTGTCGGACACGCTGTGCTGGCCGTATGGCGATTTCGACGAAGATTACCTGCCGATCGCGCGCGCGCACGGATTCCGCTACCTGCACACCACGCATCCGTTCGGGCGCAACGTGGTGGGGGGCGATCCGGAGCACATCTATCGTTTCGCGATCCGCAACCGCCCCGCCAGCTGGCTGCGCAAGCGCATCGCCTGGAGCTACCACCCGTTGATCGCGCCGGTCTTCAACCGCTTCAAGGCCCGGCAGAAAAACATGGTGCCGGGGCCGTAAAAAGAAAACCCGGCCGACGCCGGGTTCCTCTTCATCAGGCCGCTGCGGCCGCCTTCACCGCGGCGGACAGGCTGTCCAGGGTGCCCTGCATCAGCTCGGCGGTATCGGCTTCGACCGTGACGCGTACCACCGGCTCGGTGCCGGAGGGGCGCAGGAACGCGCGGCCGCGTCCCTTCACCGCCTGCTGCGCATCGGCCAGTGCCGCCTGCACGCCCGCGGACTGGACGATGGCCTTGGCAGACGCGTCGCCCAGGCGCACGTTGACGGTTTTCTGCGGCACCTTGGTCACGTCGGCAAGCGCCGTGCGCAGCGACACGCCATCGCGCCGCAGCACTTCCAGTACCTGCAGCGCACTGACGATGGCATCGCCCGTGGTTGCCCGGTCCAGGCACAGCAGATGGCCCGAGGCCTCGCCACCGAGCACGCCGCCGCCCTCCACCAGGGCCTGGTGGACATAGCGGTCGCCGACGTTGCTGCGCACGAACGGCAGGCCAAGGCGCTCCAGTGCCTGTTCCAGCCCGAAATTGGTCATCAGCGTGCCGACCACCGGTCCACGCAGGCGGCCGGACGTCTGCCACGCCGCCGCCAGCACATACAGCAGGTCGTCGCCGTCGACCGGATTGCCCTGGTCGTCGGCCATCAGCACGCGGTCGCCATCGCCGTCGAAGGCAATGCCCAGGTCCGCCTTCACCTCGCCCACCTTCGCAGCGAGATTGTCGATGTGCATCGAACCGACACCGTCATTGATGTTCACGCCATTGGGCTCGGCACCAATGGCCACCACATCCGCACCCAGCTCGCGGAACAGCAGTGGCGCGATGTGGTAGGTGGCGCCATGCGCGCAATCGAGCACGATCTTCAGCCCGCGCAGGTCGAATCCGCGCGGCACGCTGGCCTTGCAGAACTCGATGTAGCGGCCCACCGCATCGCGCGCACGCGCCGCCTTGCCCAGGCGATCGGAATCGACCGTGGTGAAGTCGGTGTCCAGCGCCGCTTCCAGCGCCAGTTCGGTTGCATCGTCGAGCTTCTCGCCGTCGGCGGAGAAGAACTTGATGCCGTTGTCGTAGTGCGGGTTGTGCGAGGCACTGATCACGATGCCGGCGTCGGCGCCGAGCGTGCGGGTCAGGAACGCCACCGCCGGCGTGGGCATCGGCCCGAGCAGTTGCACGTCGGCACCGGCCGCGACCAGCCCGGCCTCCAGCGCCGCTTCGAACATGTAGCCGGAGATCCGCGTGTCCTTGCCGATCACCACGACCGGGCGCTGGCCCGGGGCGTGGTTGCCGCGCTCGGTCAGCACGCGCCCCAGCGCATTGCCCAGCCGCAGCACGAAATCGGCCGAAATCACGCCCTGCCCGACCCGACCGCGGATGCCGTCGGTGCCGAAATACCTGCGCGCGGCCATCAGGCAGCGGCGTCCGGGGCGGCCTGGCGGCCCAGCAGGGCCAGCAGCTCGGCCAGGCGATCGCGCAGCTCGCGGCGGTCGCAGATCTGGTCGATGGCACCGTGCTCGAGCAGGAACTCCGAGCGCTGGAAGCCTTCCGGCAGCTTCTCGCGCACGGTCTGTTCGATCACGCGCGGGCCGGCGAAGCCGATCAGCGCCTGCGGTTCGGCGATGTTGATGTCGCCCAGCATCGCGAACGAGGCCGATACGCCGCCGGTGGTCGGATGGGTCAGCACCGAGATGTAGGGCAGCCCGGCGTCGCGCAGGCGACCGAGTGCGGCCGAGGTCTTGGCCATCTGCATCAACGAGAACAGGCCTTCCTGCATGCGTGCACCGCCGCTGGCGGAGAAGCACACGTAGGGGGCACCGATCTCCAGCGCCTTTTCGGCAGCCAGCGAGAAGCGTTCGCCGACCACCGAGCCCATCGACCCGCCCATGAAGGCGAAATCGAACGCCGAGGCGACCAGCGGCCGACCCTTGAGCAGGCCCTGCATCGCGATCAGCGCGTCGTACTCGCCGGTGTTCTTCTGCGAGGCCTTGATGCGTTCGCTGTACTTCTTCTGGTCCTTGAACTTGAGCAGGTCGGTCGGGCCCAGGCGTGCGGCGATCTCGGTGGTGCTGTCGAGGTCGAACAGCGACGCCAGGCGCGCGCGTGCGCGGATGGCCATGTGGTGGCCACACTTGGGGCAGACTTCCAGATTCTCTTCCAGCTCAGGACCGTAAAGCGCGCTGCCGCAGCTGCTGCACTTTTCCCACAGGCCCTCGGGGACGCTGCGCTTCTTGCTGGGGACGTTGTCGGTGCGGATGCCCGACGGCATCAACTTGGTGAGCCAACTCATGCGGGATGACACTTCCGTTCAGGGCGGCCCGAAGGCCGCAAGGGACGACAGTCTAGCTCACCGGTTCGGTGGTCGGGACCCCCTGCTGCTGCGGTAAACGCGGTGTGAAAACCATGCTGTCCCGTACGTTCGGCGGTTCCGCGAACGGCCGGCGCGGTGCGCCGCCGCCCGACCAACGGTCGGGCGCTACCGGAACGCGGCCGCGACCCGGTCAGCGCCAACCGTGGACCAGCCCATCACACCGGTAGGTGCCGACCGTTGGCCGGCACATCACACCGGTATGTGCCAACCGTGGGTCGGCACATCACACCGGTAGGTGCCAACCGTGGGTCAACACATCACACCGGTAGGTGCCGACCGTTGGTCGGCACACGCCGTCATCCGCGATCCAACGCCTCGCGCAGCGGCTGCAGGAAGCGCCCCGCAACCCGCACAGCGTCGGCGGCGTCGGCCGCGTCCCCCAACGCCGCCACCAGGGCGCTGCCCACCACCACGCCGTCGGCTTCCTGGGCCATCGCCGCGGCGCTCTGCGCGTCCTTGATGCCGAACCCGGCCACCACCGGTACCTGCGAACGGCTGCGCAGGTCGCGCAGGCGCGCGCTGGCGGCGCCGCTGTCCAGGCGCTCGGAGGCGCCGGTGACGCCGGCGAAGCTCACGTAATACAGGTACCCGCGCGCCATCGACGCCAGCAGGTCCAGCCGCGTGTCGGCCGTGGTCGGCGAGGCCAGCAGGATCAGTGCCAGCCCGGCGGCGTTGAAGATCGCCAGGGTTTCCCCGGCCTCTTCCGGCGGCAGGTCGACCAGCAGCACGCCGTCCACGCCGGCGGCAATGGCGGCGTCGGCGAACCGCGCGGTGCCATGGATCTCCACGGGATTCAGGTAGCCCATCAGCACCACCGGGGTGGTGGTATCACGGGTGCGGAAGGCGGTGACCGTGTCCAGCACGTAGCGCAGGCCGGCGCCCCTGGCCAGCGCACGCTCGGAGCTGCGCTGGATGGTCGGGCCATCGGCCATCGGGTCGGAGAACGGAACGCCCAGTTCGATCACGTCCGCGCCGGCGGCGGCCAGCGCATGCATGACCGGCACGGTGGCGTCCAGGCCCGGGTCACCGGCAGTGATGAAGGGAATCAGTGCCTTGCGGCGGCTGGCGCGCAGGCGGGCGAAACAGGCATCAATACGGGCAACAGGCATCTCAGGCACATCCTTCAATCAGTTCGACGGCGCCGCTGGCGCCCCAGTAAAGCTTCGTTATCTCGCCGCCAAAGATCTCCAGCCGGATCGCCAGATCCGAGCCGGGATCCTGCCAGGTCACGTACTCGCCGACCTCCGGGTCGTAGGCGTGCGGCCTGCTCGTGCTGCCCGGCGGCAACAGGGCCAGCGCCTGCGCACGCGACATGCCCAGGCGGATCCCGAACGGGCCCGGCTGGGCGATGGCGTCGTACGAGCCGTCAATCGGGTCCAGGTCGAAACGCTGCACGTGGTCGTCCTCGACCATCATCGACACGCCTTCGGGCAGGCTGCCGCGCTCGTAATAGTCGCAGGCGCCGCTGCCCAGGCCATCGGCCAGCCCGGCTGAATGCCAGGCCTCGGTGACATCGGCTGCGCTGAAGCGCTGCCCCACCAGCACGTCGCCGGCGTGATCGAGCGCGACCGACACCACCGCAGGCGCCTCTTCCCCGGCGGCGTCCGCCTCGAGCGGCCGCTGCGCATGGGCGTCGTCACGGTCGGCCGCCTCCCGGGCCGGCGCGACCGCTGCCGGCCCCGCCGCAGGCGGCAGCACGGGCGGGTCCGGCGGCGTGCAGGCGGCCATCCCGACCATCATCAGCAGCGCACTTCCCTGGCGCAGCGCGGAATTCACAGGACCAGACCCTCGCGCGCCGCGATGGTGTGCACGTCCTTGTCGCCGCGACCGGACAGGTTGCACAGCACCAGCTTGTCGCGCGGCAGATCGCGCGCGAGCTTGATCGCCTGGGCCACCGCATGGCTGGATTCCAGCGCCGCCAGGATGCCTTCGCTGTGCGCAAGCTGGTGGAAGGCAGCCAACGCTTCCTCGTCGGTGATGCCCACGTATTCGGCGCGGCCACTATCGGCCAGGAACGCGTGTTCGGGGCCTACGCCGGGGTAATCCAGGCCCGCCGATACCGAGTGCGTTTCGATGATCTGGCCATCGTCGTCGCAGATCACGTAGGTGCGGTTGCCATGCAGCACACCCGGCCGACCTGCGGCAATGGAGGCGGCATGGCGGCCGGTTTCAATGCCATCGCCAGCGGCTTCGGCGCCCACGATGCGGACGTCGCGGTCATTGAGGAAGGCATGGAACAGGCCGATCGCATTGCTGCCGCCCCCCACGCAGGCGGTGATCGCATCGGGCAGGCGACCGTAGTCGGTGAGCATCTGCGCGCGCGCTTCGCGCCCGACGATCGCATTGAAATCGCGCACCATGCGCGGGTACGGGTCCGGACCGGCCACGGTACCGATGATGTAGAAGGTATCGCGCACGTTGGTGACCCAGTCGCGCATGGCTTCATTGAGCGCGTCCTTGAGCGTGGCCGACCCGGAGGTTACCGGCACCACCGTGGCGCCCAGCAGCTTCATGCGGTAGACGTTGATCTTCTGGCGCTCGATGTCGGTGGCGCCCATGTACACCACGCACTCCAGGCCCAGCCGCGCGGCGACGGTGGCACTGGCCACGCCATGCTGGCCGGCGCCGGTCTCGGCGATGATGCGCTTCTTGCCCATCCGCGCCGCCAGCAGGGCCTGGCCGATGGTGTTGTTGATCTTGTGCGCGCCGGTGTGGTTCAGGTCTTCGCGCTTGAGCAGGATCTGCGCGCCGCCGACCTGCTGGCTGAGCCGTTCGGCGTGATAGATCGGACTGGGCCGACCGACATAGTGGGTCAGGTCCTTGTCGTAGGCGGCAATGAAAGCTGGATCGCGGCGCGCCTGGTCATAGGCGGCAGCCAGTTCCTGCAGCGGCCCGATCAGCGTTTCGGCGACGAAACTGCCGCCGTAGCGACCGAAATGACCGTTGGCGTCGGGATAGGCGTGGAAATCGGTGATCGGGGATGCGGACATGACGCGACAGCCAGGGGGAGACAGGCTGACAATTTACCCCACATGTCCGGAGCGGAATATCGATATTATCTGCCCTGACCCGTCAGGAAAACTCACATGAGCGATCCCCACCTGCCGCCCCTGAACGCCCTGCGCAGTTTCGAGGCCACCGCCCGGCTGGGCGGCGTGGGCCGTGCCGCCGGGGAGCTCCATGTGACCCACGGCGCGATCAGTCGGCAATTGCGGCTGCTCGAAGACCACCTGGGCGTGACACTGTTCGAACGCGCTGGCCGCGGCCTGCGCCTGACCGCCGCCGGCAAGGCGCTGCAGGCAGCCTGCGCCGGGGCCTTCGGCCAGATCCGCGAAGCGGTCGCCACGCTCCAGCGCCGGCAGCGGCCCGAAGCGCTGGTGCTGGGCTGCAGTGGCAGCATCCTGGCGCGCTGGATGATTCCACGCCTGCCTGCGCTGCAGGCCGATCTTCCACACCTGGCCCTGCACTGGTCGGCGCAGGACGGCAGCTTCACCGACCAACAGCGGGCACTGGACGCGCTGCTGCTGCTGGCGCAGCCGCCGTGGCCGCGCGGTTGGCAGGTGCGGGAACTGGCACCGGAACGGGTCGGGGTGGTGGTCAGCCCCCACCACCCGGCGGCGGCGCGCCTGCGCCGCCAGCCACCGTCGGCACTGCTGGGCGAACCGTTGCTGCACACCACCTCGCGCCCGCAGGCGTGGCCGGAGTGGGCCCAGGCACACGGCCTGGACCCTGCCCTGCTGGTGCTGGGCACGGGATTCGAGCACCTGTACTACCTGCTGGAAGCGGCAGTGGCCGGGCTGGGCGTGGCGATCGCACCGGAGCCGCTGGTGGCCGACGAGCTGGCCGCAGGCCGGCTGCTGGCGCCATGGGGGTTTGGGGCGACAGGGGGATTCTGGGTGCTGGCCACGCCAGAGGACGCGCCGGATGCGCGGGTGCAGGCCCTGGGGGATTGGTTGGCGGAAACGCTGCGGTAAATGTGTCTCCCGACCAACGCTCGGGAGCTACCGCCGATCGAGATTGTTGGGCTCAATCGGCTTCGTGGCAGTCGGCGCGGCGGACTTCTTCGACGAATTTGCGCATTTTGTAGCCGTCCTTGATGCCCGGTTCGGATTCGATCCCGCTGGACACGTCCACGCCCCACGGCAGGGTGGCGACGATGGCGTCGAACACGTTGTCCGGGGTGATGCCACCGGCCAGCAGGAACGGGCGGTGCAGGCCGGTCGGCAGGCGGGTCCAGTCGAAGGCCACGCCGGTGCCGCCACCGCCGCCCGGGGCGTGGCTGTCGAACAGGAAGCCGGCCGCGCTGGGGTAGCGCAGCTGCAGCTGGCGGGCGTTGACCTCTTCACGGCCGCCCATCGCCACCGCCTTCAGGTACGGCATGTTGAAACTGCGGCAGAAGGATTCGTCTTCGTCGCCGTGGAACTGCAACAGGGTGGGGCGCACGGTGCGCAGCACCTCGCGCACCTCTTCCTTGCTGTTGTCGCGGAACAGCGCCACCACGTCCACCATCGGCGCGATCGCCTGGCGCATGGCGCGGGCTTCGGCCGGGGCCACGCGGCGCCTGCTTTCCCTGGCGAAGATGAAGCCCACCGCATCCACACCCAGTTCGCCGGCCAGGCGCACGTCGCCCGCGCGGGTCATGCCGCAGAACTTGATGCGGGTGCGGTAGAAAGAGCGGCTCATAGGGTGACCTCGGCAGGAAGGTGCCAGTTGTCGGGATACAACGGGCCAACAAATACCAATCCCTGCGGCGGCGCGGTGGGCCCGGCCAAGGTGCGGTCCTGGCCGGCCAGCAGTTCGGCCATCCACGACACCGGCTTTTCCCCACTGCCGATCAGGATCAATGAACCGACGATATTGCGCACCATGTGATGAAGGAATGCATTGGCCTGAACACAGACCTCGATCACCTCACCCTGGCGGGTCACGCTGATCGCCTGCAACTCGCGGCGGGCATGCAGGGCCTCGCACTGCACGCTGCGGAAGGCACTGAAGTCGTTCTCGCCCAGCAGGGCCTGCCCTGCGTCGTGCATCCGCGCGGCATCCAGCGGGCGCCGCTCCCAGCTCAGGCTCTGCCGGTACAGCGCCGGGCGGATGGCGCGGTTGAGCAGGCGGTAGCGGTAGCGGCGCGCACGCGCGGAGAACCGCGCGTGGAAGTCGTCGGCCACGGGCACGCACCAGCGCACCGCGATCGACCGCGGCGCCCGGGTGGTGGTGCCCAGGGTCCAGCTGCGCGGATCGCGCACCACGTCGGTGTCGAAGTGCACCACCTGGCATTCGCCGTGCACGCCGGCGTCGGTCCGCCCGGCGCAGACCACCTGGATCGGCGCGTCGGCCACCGACGACAACGCGTCCTGCAGGCTGGCCTGCACGCTGGGACAGCCACTCTCGCCGAGCTGCTGCCAGCCCTTGTATTCGCTGCCGTCGTACTCGATGCCCAGTGCGTAGCGCATGCTCAGCTGAGCCGCGCCAGCAGTTCGCGGGCCTGCAGCTGGCTGTGCATGTCGCCGCCCTGGGCCACTTCCAGCAGCAGGGTGCGCGCGGTGTCGGCGTCGCCCAGGTCCAGGTAGGCGATGGCCAGTTCCAGGCGCTCGCGGCCGGGTGCACCCACCGGTGCAGCACCCGCTTCAGCGGCCGGCACCGGTTCCACGGCATCGGCCGCAATGGCCTCGTCCGGGAACTCGAACACCCCCCGGTAGGACGGTTGCGCGGCCGCTTCGCGTGCGTGCGGCGGCAGCGGCTCCTCGTCCACGGGCTCGGCAGCGGGTACGCCGGCAAGCGGCCCGGCGGTGTCGTCAACGGCCGCACGGCCCGGCTCGGGCTCCAGGCTGAACACCGGCTCGCGGCGTACCGGCTCGACCTCGACATCGCCGGCCAGCACGTAATCCGGCGCATCGCGCAGATCCACCGCGTCGGCGTCGAGGTCGCGCTGTGCGGCCAGTTCGTCCACGTAATCGGCGGTCGGAACCGCCGCGGCCAGGCTGGCCGCATCCAGGCCCTCGCGGCGCAGCGGTGGCAGCGGCGACGGCTTGCGGCGGCGCGAGACGGCCCAGCCAGCCACTACCAGCAGCAGCACCGCGCCCCCCAACCAGGCCCAACCGCCGCCACCGCTTTCGCGTGCGGCCGGTGCGTCGGCCAGGCGCTGCTGGGCAGCCGCCAGGTCGGTGTCCTTCATCGCAATCAACGACGCCTGCTGCTGCTTGAGCTTTTCCAGTTCGGCCACGCGGTTGCGCAGCTCCTGGATCTCGGCATCGCGGGTGGCCACGTCTTCCTTGGCCTGCCGCAGTTGTTCATTGCCCAGCATGTCACCCTCGCTGCCGGCAGCGGTGCCGGTGGTTGTACCTGCGTTGTTGTCGGTGGCGGCGACCGCCGGGGCGATCTCCAGCCGCCCGCCGGACGCCGGCGCACCAGCGCTTGACGCAGCGGTAGCGGTTGCCGCGGGCGCGGGCGCTGCACCGCCGCTGGCCGGTTGCGGAATGGCCGAACGGGCCTGGCGCCACTGCGCGGCGTGCTCGCGGACCATGGCGGCCGCCTGGCCGGCATCGACCTGGCTGTCGGCGCCGGGCGTGCGCAGCACCGCGCCCTGCTTGAGCAGGTTGAGGTTGCCGCGGATGAAGGCTTCGGGATTGGCGCGCAGCAGCGCGATCATGGCCTGGTCACGGCTGATGCCCTGCTCGCGGGCGACGCCGACGGCGATCTGCGACAGGGTCTGGCCACGCTGCACCGTGATGCTGCCATCGGCGGCAACGGCGGCGGCCGGCGGCGACGGTGCGGCAGCGCGCGGCGGCACCGGGCCGGTGCGCGAGGGCTGGGGCTCCGTGGCCGGCACCGGCGCGGGCGCAGGCGCAGGCGCCTGCATGGCGGCAGCTTCGCGCGCGATGGCGTTGGACATGGCGCCGGCCGGCGCGACGATTTCCGGCTCGGCCACGGCCAGTGCACTGTCGGGCGCATCGACCAGCGCCGAGTATTCGCGCACCAGGCGACCCTGGCCCCAGTCCGCTTCGATCAGGAAATTCAGCGACGGCGTGGTCACCGGCGCCTGCGAGCTGACCCGCACCACCGCGCGTCCGTTGCTGTCGCGGGAAAGCTCGAACTGCAGTTCGCTGACCAATCCGGTGGGCCGCTCCAGCCCCACCCGGGCGAAGGTGACGGGCGAAGCCAGCGCCACGCGCAGGTTTTCCAGTTCGGACGGATCGGCGGAAATGACCGGAATTTCAGCCAGCAGTGGCTGGCCGGGCTTGGACAGCACCCGGATGTCGCCAAGGCCGAGCGCCATGGCGGAGCTGCTGGCCAAGGCCAGCAGCAGGGTCGACGCATACTTGAGCGGGCGCAACGCGCCCGTAACCCGGTTCTTCATGGCAGGCAATATAGCGATTCCCGACCCATCCGGCCACGCGGCATTTCAGCCACGCAGGGCGTGGCGCCCTGCGTGCGCGTGTGCATCCATCAGCCTTCGGCGGCGACCAGCTCGGCCAGCTGCACCGCGTTGAGCGCGGCACCCTTGCGGATGTTGTCCGAGACGATCCACAGGTTCAGGCCGCGCGGGTGCGACAGGTCTTCACGGATACGGCCGACATACACCGCATCGGTGCCCGAGGCATGGGTGACCGGGGTCGGGTAACCGCCGGCCTCATGCTTGTCGACCACTTCCACGCCCGGCGAACGCGACAGCAGTTCGCGCGCGGCGTCCGGGGTGACCTTGTCGCGGGTTTCGATGCTGACCGCTTCGGAATGGCCGTAGAACACCGGCACGCGCACCGCGGTGGGATTCACCAGGATGCTGTCGTCGCCGAGGATCTTGCGGGTTTCCCAGACCAGCTTCATCTCTTCCTTGGTGAAGCCGTTGTCCTGGAAGTCGTCGATGTGCGGGATCAGGTTGAAGGCGATCTGCACCGGGAAACGTTGCGGGTCGATGTCCTGGAAGCTGAGCAGCTGGCCGGTCTGCTTGCCCAGCTCTTCCAGCGCGGAACGACCGCCGCCGGAGACCGACTGGTAGGTGGCCACGTTGATGCGCTGGATGCCGTACTGGCGGTGCAGCGGGGCCAGCGCGACCAGCATCTGCATGGTGGAGCAGTTCGGGTTGGCGATGATGCCGCGCGGGCGGTTCTTCAGCGCCTCGGGGTTCACTTCGGACACCACCAGCGGCACGTCATCGTCGTAGCGGAAGGCCGAGGAGTTGTCGATCACCACCGCACCAGCGGCAGCGAACTTCGGGCCGTACTCCTTGGACACGCTGCCGCCTGCGGAGAACAGCGCGATGTCCACGCCGCTTGGGTCGAACGTGGCCAGGTCCTGGACCTTGACCTTGTTGCCTTCGAATTCAATCTCGCCGCCCGCCGAACGCGAGGACGCGAGCAGGCTCAGCGTGGCGATCGGGAAGTTGCGTTCGGCCAGGATGGCCAGCATGGTTTCGCCGACGGCGCCGGTGGCACCGACGACTGCGACGTGGAAACGACGATCTTGATTGCTCATGGAATTCTCTTTGATGATGTACCGACCAACGGTCGGTACCTACCGTGGTGAAGAAGGGGACACGCGTTGCGGATTGGGCTCGGGGAACCTCACGTGATGGCCGCGCGGTTCCCTATCGTTTAGCGTCGTCGGTTTTTTTGCCGCCCACGGTGGCGGTGCCGGTTTTCACGGCGGCCACGGCGTCGGCGTTGATCGCGCTCGGCGGGTTGCCGGCCTGCGGGCCCACGCCGAGCGCGGCCAGCAGGTTGTCCACGGCCAGCTGCACCATGGCCCGGCGCGTGGCCTGGCTGGCGCTGCCGATGTGCGGGGTGAGGACGATGTTGCGCAGGGCCAGCAGTTCCGGGCGCACCGCTGGCTCGCCTTCGAACACGTCCAGCCCGGCCGCGGCCAGCCGGCCGTGGGCCAGGGCGTCGGCCAATGCCAGCTCGTCGACGATGCCGCCACGGGCAATGTTCACCAGGGTCGCGGTGGGCTTCATCCTGGCCAGCGCGGCGGCATCGATGATGTGGTGCGAGGACGGGCTGTAGGGCAGCACCAGTACCAGGTGGTCAGACTGGGCGAGCAGGGTATCCAGGTCGACGTACTCCGCGCCGACCTCGGCTTCGGTCGCGTCGGGCAGCCGCGAGCGGTTGTGGTACAGCACGCGCATGCCGAAGCCGAGCCCGCCGCGGCGGGCAATGCCCTGCCCGATGCGGCCCATGCCGAGGATGCCCAGCGTGCTGCCATGGATGTCGGCACCGAGCATGGTCTGGAACGACCACTGCCCCCACTGCCCCTCGCGCAGCCAGCGCTCGGCTTCGGTGATCCGCCGCGCGGTCGCCATCAACAGCGCGAAGCCGAGGTCGGCGGTGGTTTCGGTCAGCACATCCGGGGTGTTGCTGGCCAGGATGCCGGCCGCGCTGAGCGCGTCCACGTCGAGGTTGTTGTAGCCCACGCCGACATTGGCGATGGCGCGCAGCTGCGGTGCATGGGCGATCTCGGCCGGGCCGATGCGCTCGTTGAGGGTGATCAGCGCGCCGTCGACCTGGGCCAGCTGCGCGGCCAGCAGATCGGGCGTGTAGCGCGTGACCTCGTGGGTCATCGCAAGCTCGACATGCTGCCCGAGCTGTTCGATGACATCATCGAACAGCGGCTGGCTGACCCAGACCCGGGGGCGCGCCTCAGCCATCGAGGGATCCGGGAATGCGCGGGGTGATCTCGCCGACATCGCCGCACTGGGCGCGGTGGCGCAAGGCCTGGTCCATCAGCACCAGCGCCATCATCGCTTCGGCGATGGGCGTGGCGCGGATGCCCACGCAGGGATCGTGGCGACCGGTGGTGATCACCTCTACCGCGGCGCCACTGGAATCCACCGTGGCACCCGGCAGGCGCAGGCTGGAGGTGGGCTTGAGCACGATCGAGGCGGTGACCTGCTGGCCGGTGGAAATGCCACCGAGGATGCCGCCGGCGTGGTTGCTGGCAAAGCCCTCGGGGGTGATCAGATCACGGTGTTCGGTGCCCTTCTGGGCGGCGCTGGCAAAGCCGTCGCCGATCTCCACGCCCTTGACCGCGTTGATGCTCATCAGCGCGGAGGCGAGTTCGCCATCGAGCTTGCCGTAGATCGGCTCGCCCCAGCCCGGCGGCACGCCATCGGCCACCACGTTGACCCGCGCGCCGACCGAATCGCCCGACTTGCGCAGCGCGTCCATGTAGCTTTCCAGCGCGGGGACCTGTTCGGCCACCGGCCAGAAGAACGGGTTGTCTTCCACCGCCGACCAGTCATGGCCGGTCGGGGTGATCTCGCCCAGCTGCGACAGGTAACCGCGCACGGTCACCCCGAAGCGCTGCAGCAGCCACTTCTTCGCAATCACGCCGGCGGCCACGCGCATGGTGGTTTCGCGCGCGGACGAGCGACCCCCACCGCGCGGGTCGCGGATGCCGTACTTCTGCCAGTAGCTGTAGTCGGCATGGCCCGGGCGGAACTGCTGGGCGATGGTGCTGTAATCCTTGCTGCGCTGGTCGGTGTTGCGGATCAGCAGCGCAATGGGCGTACCGGTGGTGCGGCCCTCGTACACGCCCGAGAGGATCTCGACCTCATCGGCCTCGCGCCGCGCCGAGGTGTGCCGGCTCTTGCCGGTGGCGCGGCGCTGCAGGTCGTGGGCGAAGTCGTCGGCACTGATCTCCAGCCCCGGCGGGCAGCCGTCGATCACGCAGCCGATCGCCGGACCGTGCGATTCGCCGAAGGTGGTGACCGACAGCAGCTTGCCGAAGGTGTTGGAACTCACGGCCGCTGCGCCGCCAGTTCGGTGATGCGGGCGCTGTGGGCGATCAGCTCGCGGCATTCCACCGCGAAGATGCCCATCTGGCCGACCTTGAACTCCACCCAGGCGAAATCCACTTCCGGCAGCAGCTTGATCAGGTGCTGTTCGGACTCGCCCACTTCGCAGATCAGCAGGCCGTCCTGGCTCAGGTGCAGCGGGGCGTCGCGCAGGATCTTCAGCACCAGGTCCAGGCCGTCGTCGCCGGCACGCAGGCCCATTTCGGGCTCGTACGAGTATTCCTTCGGCAGCGCGTCCGTCTCGTCGTTGGTGACGTACGGCGGGTTGGTCACGATCAGGTCGTAGTGACGGCCGGTCAGGCCGTTGAACAGGTCCGACTTGAGCAGGCTGACGTTGTGCGCCTGCAGGCGCTCCTTGTTCTCTTCAGCCAGCGACAGGGCCTCATCGCTGAGGTCCACGCCGTCCACTTCCCAGTTCGGGTAGTAGTGGCCCATCGCGATGGCGATGCAGCCCGAACCGGTGCACAGGTCCAGCGCGCGGTGTACGTCACGGCCGGCCAGCCACGGCTCGAAGCCGGTTTCGATCAGCTCGGCGATCGGCGAGCGCGGCACCAGGGCGCGGCGGTCGCTCTTGAAGCTCAGCCCGGCGAACCAGGCTTCACCGGTGAGGTAAGCGGCCGGCAGGCGCTCGCTGATGCGGCGCTCGAACAGGGCCAGCACCTCGGCCTTCTCCGATGCGAGGACGCGGGCGGCACCGTAGGCGGGGCCGAGGTCGTGCGGCAGGTGCAGCGCATGCAGGACCAGCTGGGTGGCTTCGTCCAGGGCGTTGTCGTAGCTGTGCCCGAAGGTCAGCCCGGCGGCGTTGAAACGGCTGGTGCCGTAGCGGATCAGGTCGATGATCGTATGGAGTTCGGCGGCCGTTTCGGCGGTCATGGCAGGGCAACAGACAAAGTGGCCCCAGATTATAGGCGCTGCGGCGCAGCACGGCATCCGTTGCAGCGGAAACGGAAACCGCCGCCCCCCATCCCCTATCATGGAGGCCCCTTCGGGTACGGGCCTTTCATGTTCAATCGCAATGTCGGCATCATCCTGCTCATCGCGCTGGCCGCCGGGCTCGGCCTGGTCGTTGCCCAGAAGGTGTTCGGGCCGAGCGCGGCCGGTCACCGCCCGGCCACCGAGTCGATCACCTTCTACCCGCAGCCGCGTCCCCTGCCGGACTTCAACCTGGCCCAGTCCGACGGCACCCGGCTGATCCCCGGCGAGCTCAAGGGCCACTGGACCCTGGTGTTCCTGGGCTTCCTGGCCTGCCCCGACATCTGCCCGACCACCCTGGCCGACCTGGCCCAGGCCCAGAAGCAGTGGGAGGCCCTGCCCGACACCCTGCGTCCGCGGCTGGTGTTCGTGTCGGTGGACCCGGAGCGCGACACCCCGGCGCGGCTGGGCGAATACGTGCACGCCTTCCACAAGGACACCCTGGCCGCCACCGCCGACGTGCCCTCGCTGGAGCGCTTTGCGACCGCGCTGGGCTTCGTGTTCCAGAAAGTGCCGGGCAGGACGTTCGATGAGAATCCCCAGGATTACACCCTGGAGCACTCGGCCAGCCTGGCCGTACTGGACCCGGACGGCAGGCTGGCCGGCCTGGTCCGCCCCCCCTTCAACGCGCCGGCCATCGCCCGCGACCTGAACCTGTTGACCGAGAAATCCGCCCCATGAGTCTGACCACCACGCTGAGCTACGTCCTGCCCCATCGCCTGCTGTCGTCGATGGCGCGGCGCCTGGCGTATTCCCGCAACCCGCGGATCTCGCGCTGGCTGATCGACACGGTGACCGAACGGTTCGGCGTGAACCTGGCCGAGGCCGCCAACCCGGACCCGCGCAGCTACCCCACCTTCAACCAGTTCTTCACCCGCGCCCTCAAGCCGGGCGCGCGCGTACCCGATGCCGGTGCGCGCACGCTGGTGATGCCCGCCGATGGCCGGATCAGCCAGCTGGGGGCCATTGAAGACGGGCGCATCTTCCAGGCCAAGGGCCAGTCGTTCACCGCCGCCGAACTGCTGGGCGACGCCGCCGACGCCGAGGTGTTCCACCACGGGCTGTTCGCCACCGTGTACCTGTCGCCGAAGGATTACCACCGCGTGCACATGCCGTGGACCGGCACCCTGCGCGAAACCGTGCACGTACCGGGCCGCCTGTTCAGCGTGGGGCCGGCGGCGGTCAACACGGTCCCGGGGCTGTTCGCCCGCAACGAGCGCCTGGTCTGCCATTTCGACACCGACTTCGGCCCGATGGTGCAGGTGATGGTCGGTGCGCTGCTGGTGTCGGGCGTGGAGACGGTATGGGGCGGCGAAGAGATTCCGGCCTATGGCGACACCATCACCCGCAAGGATTACCGCGGCAAGGGCATCACCCTGGAGCGCTTCGCCGAAATGGCGCGCTTCAATTACGGCTCCACGGTGATCGTGTTGTTGCCGCCGGGCGTAGCCGATTTCGCGCCGCACCTCGACGCCGAACACGCCGTGCAGCTCGGCCAGGCATTGGCCACCCTTCGTTGAACAGCGGACAGGCATGGCCTGTCCCTACGCAATGAAGAACGCCCCGCTTTCGCGGGGCGTTTTGTTTTCAACCGGCATCCGGATCGTGCGCGAATTCGACCGGGCCCACATCCATCCCGTCGTAATCCTCCACCCCGTTGGCTTCTGCCAGCGCCTGCAGCGCCTGGTTGCGCGCGTCCAGCGACGCTTCGTCGTGAACTTCCACCCGCTCCACGTGCAGTACGTGGTACGGCGCCTCGTCCGGCTCCAGTTCCGGCTCGAACACCTCGACCACGGTGTAGCCCTGCCCTTCCAGCACCTTGGCCAGGCCGTGCAGCGGCGCTTCGGTGGTGTTGACGAAGAAGTAGCCCCACACCAGCTCGCCATTGAGATCCCAGTCGGTGTTCTCGCGGATGTTGGCGAACATGTCGTTGATTGCGGTGATGTCCATCTGTCTTCCTCGAAGGTTAGTTACCGCAGCCCTGCAGCTTGATCGACTGGCCCTGGCGCAGCGCATAGGCCGGCGCTTTCAGTCCATTGGCCCTGGCCAGCTCGCGCACGTCGCAGCCGAACCTGTCGGCAATCCTGCCCAGGGTTTCGCCCTTGCCGACCTTGTGGCTCTTCACCGCCTTGGGCTTGGCCTTGGCGGCCGGCACGGCCACCGGGGCGGCCGGGGCGGTCGGCACCGGGGTGCTGGCCTGTACGCCGGCCATCGGGACCACGCTGCCCACCGCCACGTTGCCGGTGTAGCTGGTCGCGGCCGGGCGGACGATGGCGGCGTTGAGGTCGGCGGTGATCAGCGTGCGTGCCAGGTCGGCGCGCGGACCGCTCACGCAGTACCGGTTGTACAGGCCGGCAATGCGCGTGGTGGCATTGATGATGGTGCCGGCCGGAATCCAGCCATCGGCTTCGTAACGCGGGTTGAGGTTGCGCAGTGCGCGCATGTAGCCGTCACGCGTGCCGGTGCTGCCCAGGCAGATGGTCAGCTCGTAGATGGTGGTGGACTTGGCCAGGCGGATCGTGGCCGGCTGCGCATTGACCTTGGGGAAGTCCACGCCGTACTGCTGCGGGTGCAGGTAGATCCAGGCCGCGGCGATCACCATCGGCACGTAGTCCTTGGTTTCGGCGGGGAACTGGTTGTAGACGCTGTCGACCCAGAAACTCTGGCCGGCGTTCTGCCGATACACCCGCGCGGCGCGGCCTTCACCGCCGTTGTAGCCGGCCAGCGACAGTTCCACGTTGTTGTTGAGCTCGCGCATGCGCTCGTTGAGGTAGCTGGCACTGGCTTCGGCGGCGCTGCGCGCATCGAAGCGGGTGTCGAAGCCGGTGCCGTCCGGGCCCAGCCCGAAGCGGCGCCCGGTGGCCGGCATGAACTGCATCAACCCGGCAGCGCCCGCGCGCGAGGACGCATGCACGCGGCCGTTGGATTCCTTGGCCATGATCCCGAACAGCAGCGCCTCGGGCAGGCCGCGCTTCTCCCATTCCGGCCACATCACCGCGCGCAGGGTCTGGTAGTTCTCGTAGGTATTCATCAGCGCCGGGCGCATGTCGGTCAGCCAGCGGCGGATGCCGGCCTGCACCGCCGGGTTGTATTCGACCATGGTGTCGAAGGCGTGGCGCTTGTCGTTGAGCAGCGCCGCTGCGCGGGCCGCTTCGGGCACGTCGGCGGCCAGCGGACCGAGGTGGTCCGGGTCGGCCTCGAGCAGGCCGCCATCGCTGGCCACGCCCTCGACGTCGTCGGCGTCGCGGGCGTCGGTATTGGTCTTCAGCAGCCGCTTGTAGGTGACCAGCAGATTGCTGACCTGGCAGCCCTTCTGCACGACGCAGGCGCTGATCACGTCCTCCATGTCCTCCAGCGCGGCGTCACTTTCGTTCTTGCCCTTGGGGTCGGCGTTGTTGACCAGCACCAGCGCGTCGGCATAGCGCTTCTCGGCGGCGGCCATGCGCTGCTCCAGCACCTCGATCTTCGCCTTGTCGCGCGCCGAGACGCGCTGGGCGTGGGCATCGGGCACGAACGACAGCAGGGGAAACAGCGCCAACAACGGCCAAGCACGGGAAAGCAGGACAGGAACGGGCATTTTTGGCACTGTGGGCGAAAGACAGGGCAGAGTAGCCGTGCCGCTTGCATCGGGGCAACCCGGTCTGCCCGCCCCTGCCTGCCGACGTTTAGAATCCTGCCCATTCACATAGCCCGTCCACAGAGCGAGTTGACCATGGATCCGATCCTGCTCGGCAGAGGCACCACCGACGACATTCCCGTGACCCTGCTGCCCGCGCTGGGCAACCGCCACGGCCTGGTGGCCGGCGCCACCGGTACCGGCAAGACGGTCACCCTGATGACGCTGGCCGAAGGCTTCTCGCGCATCGGCGTGCCGGTGTTCCTGGCCGATGTGAAGGGCGACGTGTCCGGCCTGGCCGTGCCAGGCGCGGGCAGCGAGGCGCTGCTGCAGCGCGCGAAGGAAATCGGCGTGGCCGATTACGCGCCGGCCGGCAGCCCGACCGTGTTCTGGGACCTGTACGGCAAGCTCGGCCACCCGGTGCGGACCACGGTCAGCGAAATGGGCCCGACCCTGCTCGCCCGCATCCTGGAACTCAACGACACCCAGGCCGGCGTGCTGGACATCGTGTTCAAGCTGGCCGACGACCGTGGCCTGCTGCTGCTGGACCTGGACGACCTGCGTGCCCTGCTCGGCCTGGTCGCCGACGAGCGCAAGGACATTTCCACCGAATACGGGCTGGTCAGCGCGCAGACCGTGGCGGCGATCCAGCGCGCCCTGCTGCGCCTGTCGCAGGACGGCGGCGAAGCCTTCTTCGGCGAACCGGCCCTGGAGCTGGCCGACCTGATGCGGGTCAACCATGACGGGCGCGGGGTGGTCGGGATCCTGGCCGCCGACCAGCTGGTGCTCAAACCGCGCCTGTACTCGACCTTCCTGCTGTGGTTGCTCTCGGAGCTGTTCGAAACCCTGCCCGAGGTGGGCGACCTGGAGAAGCCGAAGCTGGTCTTCATCTTCGACGAAGCGCACCTGCTGTTCGACGATGCGCCGGCCGCGCTGGTGCAGCGCATCGAGCAGGTGGTGCGGCTGATCCGCTCCAAGGGCGTGGGCGTGTACTTCTGCTCGCAGTTCCCCGACGACGTGCCGGCCAACATCCTGGGCCAGCTGGGCAACCGCGTGCAGCATGCGCTGCGAGCGTTCACCCCGCGCGACCAGAAGGCGGTGAAGATCGCCGCAGAGACCTTCGTGCCGAACCCGAAGCTGGACGTGGTGGCGGCCCTTTCCCAGCTGGGTACCGGCGAGGCGCTGGTGTCCACGCTGCAGGACAAGGGCATTCCCTCGCCGGTGCAGCAGACCCGGATCGCACCGCCGCGCTGCCGGATGGGCGCCATCACCGAGGCCGAGCGCGCCCAGGTCCGCGCCGGCAGTCCGGTCGGCCCGCGCTACGACACCGCCGTGAACCGCGAATCGGCGGCCGAGCGGCTGGCCCAGCGCGCGGCCAAGACGGTGGAACAGGCCGGTACGCCCAAGGCACGCACGCGCGAACAGGACGATCAGCAGGACGGCGGCTTCGGGCAGTCGATGAAGGACGCGGTCTTCGGCACCAAGCGCCGCCAGGGCATGATCGAAACGATGGCCAAGCAGACCACGCGCACCCTGGGGACCAAGCTGGGCAACCAGATCGTGCGCGGCATCCTGGGCGGCATCTTTGGCGGCAAGCGCTGAGGCCATCGATGTCGCGTTGGCGTCCCCCTGCGGAAAAGAGTACGGCCCTGATCACCGCGCAGGGCCACCAGCGCTTGAAGAGCGAGCTGGACGAGCTGTGGCGTGTGCGCCGGCCGGAGGTGGTCAAGGCGTTGGCCGCGGCCGCGGCGGAAGGTGATCGTTCGGAGAATGCCGAATACACCTACCGCAAGAAGCAGCTGGGCGAGATTGACCGGCGCGTGCGTTACCTGACCAAGCGGCTGGAGTCGCTGCGGGTGGTGGACACCGTGCCGACCGATCCGCAGGCGGTGTTTTTTGGCGCATGGGTGGAGCTGGAGAACGTGGACAGCGGCGATGTCAGCCGGTATCGCATCGTGGGGCCGGATGAGACCGATGCGGGTGCCGGCTGGATCAGCATCGATTCGCCGCTGGCGCGTGCGCTGTTGAAGAAGCGCGTGGATGACGAGTTCGAGGTGGAGCTGCCGAGCGGGCGCACCGGGTTCGCGATCCTGGCGGTCGAGTACCCCGGTTGATCGCGCACCCACGACCAACGGTCGTGGGCTACCGGGCTGGTGGCACCGCGACCCACGACCAACGGTCGTGGGCTACCGGGCTGGTGGCATCTCGACCCACGACCAACGGTCGTGGGCTACCGGACTGGTGGCACCGCGACCCACGACCAACGGTCGTGGGCTACCGGGCTGCGGCCGGGGAGCGGTAGGTCACGACCGTTGGTCGTGACGCAGGGGCGCCGGATACTGCCTGCCCTCCCGCAGGGGCCGGAAATAGTCCACCCGCTGGTAGAAGCCCGCGCCCTGCGCGGCATGCCAGCCGGGAACTCCCATCAACGGCAGTGGCCGCAGTTCCAGCGGATCATTGAGTACGTCGGCACGCGCGATGGCCTGCGCTACCTGCTCCACCACCTGCGCATCATCATCGCCTTGCACCACTACACACTTGCCCACCAGCAACCGCGAAGGCAGCAACGCCTGTTCCATCAACGCATGCCCGAACACGGCAGACACGGCGATGTCGCCGCTGCGCCACTGCACCGCGCTGTCGACGAACAGCGCCTGCCAGTCGTGGTGGTCCCAGGCGCGCAGCAACGACGCATGACGCACCCGCACGATCACGCCGGTTTCGTCGAACTGGGTCAACGCGGCCTGCGCGCGCGTGCGCTGGCCGGGCGGGTTGCCCTGGATGTCCTGGCACTGGCGTGCATTGAGCGCAGCCTTGACTGAGGGATACCGCGCCCACGCCAGTGCATTGAACAGGTCATGCCAGTTGCACGTTCGCGTGGCGATCTGCCCGCGTGCAATGCGCTGCTCGTAGTGCAGGCCATCGGCCAGCAGTTCGTCGTCCTGCTCCACCAGCTGCTTCCCCGATAAGGCGAGCTGCCGGTTCAACGCGGAAAGGGTCGGCCAGTCGGCCGCCGCCATCAGGTCCTGGTACGCCGCGAACGCCGCAAACAGCGGATGGGCGAAGCACGTCCGATCCACGACCGCGCGCGCCGGCGCGATGAAACGCCGGCGACCGACCGCCCCGGGGGCGGCCGCGTCGGTCACAGCACCTTGAGGTCGAGCAGCTTCTTCGCCGGGCTTTCGTCGATGAGCGCATCCCCGTAGAGATCATGGTCATCGCTTTCGGTGATCTCCACGTCCACGAACTGGCCCACGCGCAGGCGCGCATCGTCGGCGTTCTGGATATGGACCAGGCCGTCGATCTCCGGTGCGTCGGCCTTGGAACGGGCCACCGCGATGCCGTCTTCGATCGCATCGACCAGGCACTGCTGCACCGTGCCGATCTTTGCTTCCAGCCGCGCCGCGGAGATCTCCGCCTGGCGGGCCATGAAGCGGGCCAGACGCTCCTGCTTCACCGCTTCCGGCACCGCGCCGGGCAGGTCGTTGGCGGTGGCGCCGGTCACCGGCGAGTACGCGAAGGCACCCACGCGGTCCAGCTGCGCAGCATCCAGGAACGACAGCAGTTCCTCGAATTCGGCCTCGGTTTCGCCCGGGAAGCCGACAATGAAGGTGGAGCGCACGGTGATGTCCGGGCACAACTGGCGCCAGCGCTGCACGCGCTCCAGCGTCTTGTCCACCGCGCCCGGCCGCTTCATCAGCTTGAGAATGCGCGGGCTGGCGTGCTGGAACGGAATGTCCAGGTACGGCAGGATCCGGTTCTCGGCCATCAGCGGCACCACCTCGTCCACGTGCGGGTACGGGTACACGTAATGCATGCGGGTCCAGGCATCGAGCTCGGACAAGCCTTCGCACAGCGACTTCATGCGGGTCTGGTAGGCCTTGTCGCGCCACATGCGCTCGGCGTACTTGACGTCCACGCCGTAAGCCGAGGTGTCCTGCGACACCACCAGCAGCTCCTTCACGCCACCACGCACCAGCCGCTCGGCTTCGCGCAGCACCTCATCCACCGGCCGCGAGACCAGCTTGCCGCGCATCGAAGGAATGATGCAGAAGCTGCAATGGTGGTTGCAGCCCTCGGAAATCTTCAGGTAGGCGTAGTGCCGCGGGGTGAGCTTGATGCCGTAATCAGGCACCAGGTCCACGAACGGGTCGTGCTTCGGCGGCAGCGCGGCATGCACGGCCTCCATCACGCTGGTGTAGTCCTGCGGACCGGACACCGCCAGCACGTCCGGGTAGGCCTTGCGGATCTCCTCCGGGCGCTTGCCCAGGCAGCCGGTCACGATCACCTTGCCGTTGGCGTTCATCGCCTCCCCGATGGCGTCCAGCGACTCGGTCACCGCCGAATCGATGAAGCCGCAGGTGTTGACCACCACCACGTCGGCCGAATCGTAGGAGGGAACGATGTCGTAGCCCTCGGCCCGCAGCTGGGTGAGGATGCGCTCGGAATCGACAAGGGCCTTCGGGCAGCCAAGGCTGACGAAGCCGACTTTGGGGTTCAGCTGGGACATGGATCGCGGGACTCTGGGGGCCTGGGCCCACGCCGGAATGGCGCGGGGACCTGGGGCCGGAAACGGCGGCAAGTATACCGGCGTTGTGGCCCGGGCCCTGAATGCACCGGCTGCCCGGGCAATGCCAACCGCCAATCCGTGCATGCCCGCGACGCCCCGCTAACCTGCAGCGCGCCGATAATGAACGCCTGAACCAACAGGAGTCTGGCAATGGGTGAGTGGGTCACGCTTGATACGCATCACGGTCCGGTCCGGGCCTGGCAGGCCACGCCGGAAGGCAAGCCGCGCGGGGGCCTGGTGGTCATCCAGGAGATCTTCGGGACCAACGCGCACATCCGCGAGGTGGCCGAAGGCTTTGCCGAGCAGGGATATGCGGTACTGGCCCCGTCCTTCTTCGACCTGGTCGACGGGGCCGATGCCGACCCGGATGCCCTGCCCTATGACGCAGACGGAGTGAAGCAGGGCCTGGACCATGTCACTGCGCTGGGCGTGGAAAAGGCGCTGGAAGTGGTGCGGGCGGCCGCCTCGCGGCTGGCGCCGGCCGGCAAGGTCGGCACCGTGGGCTACTGCTGGGGCGGCAGCATCGCCCTGCTCTCGGCGCTGCGCCTGGGCCTGCCGTCGGTCAGTTACTACGGCGCACGCAACGTGCAGTTCCTGGACGAAACGCCCAAGGCGCCGGTGATGTTCCACTTCGGTGCCCAGGACAAGAGCATTCCGCCGGAGGCCATCCAGGCCCACCGCGAGAAGCTGCCCCAGATGGCCACCTACGTCTATCCGGCCGACCACGCCTTTAACCGCAGCGTCGGACATGCGTATGATCCGGACAGCGCCGCACTGGCGCTGACACGCACCCTGGACTTCTTTTCGGAGCATCTTGGATGAGCGATTTTGAACTGGATTCACGCCTGGCCGCCAACAGTGTGCTGGTGGACCAAGGCCCGTTGTCGCAAGTGCGGCTGATGAACGACGAACGTTTCCCGTGGCTGGTCCTGGTGCCGCGCGTGACCGGCATCACTGAATGGCTGGAGCTGGACGGCCACCAGCAGGATCAGCTGCGTACGGAATTGAACCGCTGCTGCCGGGCGCTGAAGGGCACCGACGGGGTGGAGAAGATCAACTTCGCCACGCTGGGCAACATCGTGCCGCAGCTGCACTTCCACGTGGTCGGCCGGCATGTGGGCGATCCGGCGTGGCCGGCGCCGGTGTGGGGCCATGGCCAGGCCCATCCCTTCGACGACGCGGTGCTGAAGGAGCGTGTCGCGATGTGGAAGGAACGGCTAGGATATTCGCCCCAGCCCTAAGCGGACCCCGCCCCTGATGCGCTCCAACCTTGTCGCCGCCATCGTCCTGATCCTCGTCGGCCTGTTCCTGCTGGCCAGCAACCTGGGCTGGACCAACATGAACCTCGGTCGCCTGATCCTTACCTGGTGGCCGGTGCTGCTGGTGGCGGTGGGGATCGGGTTGTTGTTCGGACGCAAGTAAGGCCGGGCGCTGCCTGGCAGGCATGAAAAAAGCGCGGAGCGATCCGCGCTTTTCATTTGTGCGCCAAGAGCAGCCGACCAACGGTCGGCTCTACCCATTTATGCCAGGAGCAGCCGACCAACGGTCGGCTCTACCCATTTGTGCCAGGGGCAGGCGACTAGGTGCGTGGCAGGGTGACGCCGGTCTGGCCCTGGTACTTGCCGCCGCGGTCCTTGTACGAGGTTTCGCAGATGTCGTCGCTGTCGGCCTGGAAGAACAGCATCTGCGCCACGCCTTCGTTGGCGTAGATGCGCGCCGGCAGCGGCGTGGTGTTGCTGAATTCCAGGGTGACGTGGCCTTCCCACTCCGGCTCGAGCGGGGTCACGTTGACGATGATGCCGCAGCGCGCGTAGGTGCTCTTGCCCAGGCAGACCACCAGGGTGTCGCGCGGAATGCGGAAGTACTCCACGGTGCGCGCCAGCGCGAAACTGTTGGGCGGAATGATGCATTCGTCGCCGACGATGTCGACGAAGCTGCCGGGGTCGAAGTGCTTGGGATCGACGATGGTCGAGTTGATGTTGGTGAACACCTTGAACTCACGCGAGCAGCGCACGTCGTAGCCGTAGCTGGAGGTGCCGTAGCTGACGATGCGCTGGCCATGGGCCTGCTTGACCTGGCCCGCTTCGAACGGCTCGATCATGCCGTGCTGCTCGGACATGCGGCGGATCCAGCGGTCACTCTTGATGCTCATGGGGGGTCCTGGGTTCGGTATCGGGCGATTCTAAACAGATCAGAGCAGCGAGGAGAGGATCGGAATGCTCGCGCGCGGCCGCTTGGCCACTTCTTCCACCAGCCGTTCGGCGGCCCGCAGGTAGGCCTGCGCGGCCGGCGATTCCGGCGCGGCAGCCGTGATCGGGGTGCCGGCATCGCCCTGTTCGCGGATGCCGATGTCCAGCGGCAGCGAGCCCAGCAGCGGCACGCCGTACTGCGCGGCCATGCGTTCACCGCCACCGTCGCCGAACAGGTGCTCGATCTGGCCGCAGTTGCTGCAGGTGTGCACGGCCATGTTCTCGACGATGCCCAGCACCGGCACCTCGACCTTCTCGAACATCTTCAGCGCCTTCTTCGCATCCAGCGTGGCGATGTCCTGCGGGGTGGTGACGATCACCGCGCCGGCCAGCGGAATCTTCTGGGTCAAGGTGAGCTGGATGTCGCCGGTGCCCGGCGGCAGGTCGATCAACAGGTAATCCAGGTCGTCCCACAGGGTGTCGTTGAAGAACTGGGTCATCGCCGAGGTGGCCATCGGCCCGCGCCAGATCATCGGGGTCTCGTCTTCGATCAGATAGCCGATCGACATGGTCTCCACGCCGAACGCGCGCAGCGGCTCGATCGACTTGTTGTCCGGGCTTTCCGGGCGACCGCTCAGGCCCAGCATCATCGGCACGCTGGGGCCATAGATGTCTGCGTCCAGCAGGCCCACCCGGGCACCCAGCCGGGCCAGCGCCACCGCCAGGTTGACCGCGGTGGTGGACTTGCCCACCCCGCCCTTGCCCGACCCGACCGCGATCACGTTGCGGACGCGCGGATGAAGGGTCAGGCCCTTCTGCACCTGGCTGGCATGGGGACGGCGGGACGGGCTGGCACTCACTGCGGGTACTCCGGGAAAGCGGTACGGGAAGCCCGCCATGATAGTGCAGCCGGCCGCAGCGCGTGGCCCGGTGTCCTGCGCTGTCCCGAGCCCCCTGCAGCAGGACAGGAAACGGTCATTGACGGATTTGGAACGCCCCCTCGGCCAGAAATCCACGCGTACATACGTCCACGTATTGATCCACCAGCATCCCCAAGACTGCGTGAAAAACGCTTCTACATCAATAGATTACGAGACGCCTGAAAACGAAAGATGGACTCTGCCTATCTTGTGTTTATGACTTCCTGATGAACAGTTGACAGGTCGCGTTAAGGCCGTGTTAACCTCGATCATCAGCTCGTGAAGCTGGTGATCAGGGGGGGCACATCGCTGCCAGGACCTGATCCGAGGGCACACGGAGACGCCTGCTGGTCCATGTCACCGGTGTTTGACGCAATCGATCGTTCGAAGGGGATCCACACATGATGAATCGCAAGTCGCTCAGCCGGAATCCGCTGAGCTTCGCCCTGGCCACCGCGATGGTGTTCGCGGCCGCACCGGCATTCGCCCAGGACAGCACCTCGACCCAGACGCCTGAAGAGACGGCCAAGTCGACGAACACCACGACGTTCGACACCGTGACCGTGACCGGTTCGCGCATCGCCAAGGACACGTTCAACTCGGTGTCGCCGGTGCAGGTCGTGACCCGCCAGGAAACCCTGCTGGCCGGCTTCAACTCGACCACCGCCGCGCTGCAGAGCACCGCGGTCACCGCCGGTTCTTCGCAGATCAACAATGCCTACGGCGGCTACGTCACCGACGGCGGCCCCGGCGCCAACACCCTCGGCCTGCGTGGCCTCGGTCCGACCCGTACCCTGATCCTGATGAACGGCCGCCGCATCTCGCCGGCCGGCGCCCGCGGCGCGGTCGGTTCGACCGATCTGAACGTGCTGCCGAACGCCATCGTGGACCGCGTCGAGATCCTGAAGGACGGCGCCTCGTCGATCTACGGTTCCGACGCGGTTGCCGGCGTCATCAACATCATCACCAAGAACAAGGTCGACGGCGTCAGCCTGGAAGCCCAGCACAATGCCACCGACGGCGGCGGCGGCGATGAGCGCCGCTACTCGCTCGTGTTCGGCAGCACCGGCGAGCGCTCGCACTTCTCCGGTTCGTACGAGTACTACACCCGCAACGAACTCAGCCTGCGCGACCGCGACTGGACCCGCTGCGCCACCGACAAGTACCGCGACATCGATGCGGGCGACTACTGGGGCAGCGGCGATTTCATCGATCCGCTGACGGGCAGGTCCAAGTGCTACACGCTCGATGCCGGCGGCGTCACCATCAACACCATCGGCACCAACACCCGGACCGGCGTTGCCGCCCCGGGCACCACGGGCACCCGCTTCAACCGCTGGCGCCCGAACTCGGGCGTCACCACCGGCCTGGTGGGCTACGAAGGCGTGAACACCTGGTCGCGCGATACCTTCGACGACGCCATGCTCAACCAGTCGCTGATCTCGCCGGCCAAGACCCACACCCTGTACTTCCAGGGCGGTTTCGACCTCAACGCAATGGGCGACGCCGAGCTGTACTATGAGTTCCTCGGCAACAAGCGCAAGTCGACCCAGACCGGCTACCGTCAGCTGTCGCTCGACTATGCGGTGGGCAGCCCGCTGATCCCGGCCAACCTGCGCGACAGCGTCGCGGGCCCGGCGACCAACCTGACCAACGGGCAGCCGATGGGCGTACGTGCCTTCATCGGCTTCGGCAACGACCAGAGCAAGCAGAACGTGGACTTCCTGCGCTTCAATGCCGGCGTTCGCGGAAACCTGGGCTCGGAGTGGAAGTACGACTTCAATGCCATGCATTCGAAGAGCGACGCCGACTACACCTTCCAGAGCTTCCTGACCAGCCGCCTGGCGCAGAGCCTGAACGTTGTCGGCAACGGCGCCGGTGGGTATTCCTGCGTCGACCCGTCCAACGGCTGCATCGCGGCGCCTGCGCTGAACAGCAACACCATCGGCGGCAACCTGCCGAGCGACTGGAAGAACTGGGTGTTCGTGCCGGTCACCGGCAACACCGTGTATGAAGAGTCCACCTTCAACTTCAACGTCAACGGTCCGTTGTTCGACATGCCCTACGGCTCGGCCGGCGGTGCGTTCGGTGTCGAATACCGCAAGGCGAAGATCGATGACAGCCCGTCGCAGTACTCGATCGACCAGGACCTGTTCAACCTGACCGCGTCGGCCCCGACCCGCGGCAGCGACTCGGTGTTCGAAGCCTACGGCGAACTGGAACTGCCGCTGCTGTCGGGCGTGACCGCCGCCGAGGAACTGACCGTCAACCTGTCCGGCCGCTACACCGACTACAAGTCCTATGGCTCGGATGAGACCTACAAGATCGGCGGTCTGTGGACCCCGGTGAAGTGGCTGTCGTTCCGCGCGTCCTACGGTACCTCGTACCGCGCCCCGGCGCTGTTCGAACAGTTCCTGGGCGGCACCACCGGCTTCCTGGCCGCGTCGGCCGACCCCTGCGACACCTACATCGAAGCCAACCCGAATTCGATGCGGTACCAGAACTGCGCCTCGCAGGGCTTCGACCCGGAGTTCATCCAGACCAATGGCGTGACCGTGATCACCCAGGGTGGCGCGGAAACCGGCCTGTCGGCGGAAACCTCCACCGCCAAGACCGCCGGCATCGTGCTGCAGCCGGACTTCGGCAGCTTCGGCGACCTGTCCTTCGCTGTGGACTACTTCGACATCAAGGTCGAGAACGGCGTGCGTGACGCCGGTGGTGCTGCGATCCTGACCAACTGCTACAACAGCTCGGCCGCTGACTTCGCTGCCGGCAATGGCGTGTGCCGCCTGATCTCGCGTAATCCGGACACCAACGCGATCACCGTGACCAACGGCTTCATCAACGTGGCCACCGAAAAGGTCCGCGGCCTGGACTTCACTGCACGCTACGTGCGCGACATCGGTCCGGGTGAGTTCCGCTCCACCCTGCAGGTGACGCACTTCATCGAGCAGACCGACCAGCTGTTCCCGGAAGATCCGAAGGTGGACTACGTCGGCATGCTGCGTACCCCGCAGAATACCGCCACCCTGGACCTGGCCTACAAGTGGAAGAACTGGCAGGTCCGCTACGGCCTGGACTGGATCGACAAGACCGACAGCTACGACTACTACGAGGAAAACAACCCGGGCCTGTTCGATCCGGCGACCTCGCAGTACAAGCTGTACACCCCGAACTACTTCCTGCAGGCATTCTCGGTGCAGTACGACGCAGACAAGTGGTCGGTCACCGCTGGCGTGCGCAACCTGGCCGACAAGGATCCGCCGACCATTTCCCAGGGTGTGTACAACACCGTCGGCAACGCCCCGCTGTACAGTGGCTATGACTACTTCGGTCGCAGCTACTTCGTAAACGTCACCTACGCGTTCTGATCGCGTGATTGACCCGCCGCCGCCCTCCGGGGCGGCGGTTTCGTTTCCGGCCCCGGTGCGCCGCGGGCCGACCCGCACCATGCATAGAGGTAGTGAATGAAGCGGATTCTTCTCGCGGCCGCCCTGGCCAGCACCTGTGCGTCGCTGCATGCCAAGCCCGCAGTCCCCACCATCGAGCAGATGGCCGCGTTCCCGGCCATTTCCAGCCTGTCGCTGTCCCCGGACGGGAAGCAGATCGCCGGCCTTCGTGCCAATGGCGAAGAGCGCACCATCGTGGTCTGGGACACCAACGCCCTGGACAAGGCGCCCACCGTGATCGGTGCCGGCCGCATGAAGTTCCAGAGCGTGAGCTTCATCAAGAACGGACTGCTGGCAGTAACGCTGTGGCAGCCCTACGACCTGCGCACCGATCGGATCAACAAGACCTTCATCAGCAAGTTCCTGATCACCGATACCGAAGGCAAGCAGTGGAAAGAACCGATCTCGCCCCCGCGCGCCACCAGCCGCAATGAGGAGCTCGAGCAGGCCCTCTCCAATTCCACGGTGCTTGACACCCTGCCCAACGACCCGGACCACATCCTGGTGGTGAACGGCTCGGGCAGCAATTCCGGTGACGTGTACAAGGTCAACCTGCGTAATTTCACCTCGCAGCGCATCCAGAAGACCGAAGAACGCGTGGCCGGCTATGTGACCGATCTGAACAGCGAACTGCGTGCGCGCCTGCGCCAGGACCTGGACGGCACCGGCGCCTACGTGGCAACCGAATTCCGCAGCCCGGCCACCAACACCTGGGAGGAGCACTTCCGCTCCTACGTGAAGGACCGCGACGTGACCCAGGTGGTCGGCTTTGCCGATGACCCCAACATCGCTTTCATCCAGAGCAACGTGGGCCGCGACAAGACGGTCATCTACGAATACGACATCGCCGCGCGCAAGCAGAAGGAAGTGCTGTTCGAGCACAAGTTCTTCAATGCCGGCAGCGTGGTGCTGAACCGCTACAGGAACGTGGACGGCGTGCCGTTCGGCGCGCTGCTCGGCGTCGGCTACAGCGGCCCCCGCGAAAACGAGATCCAGTGGACCGATCCGACCTTCAAGGCGCTGCAGCAGGGCCTGCGCCAGGCGCTGGGCATCACCACCAGCGAGGTCACCCTGGTCGACCCGGCCACCGGCCAGCGCGCCACCACCCAGCTGGATGGCGGCAAGTCGATCCGCCTGCTGGATTACAGCGCCAACCTCAAGACGTTCCTGGTGGTGGTGTCCGGTCCGTCCGACCCGCCCACCTACTACCTGTTCAACAACGGGCAGCTGACCGAGCTGGCCAAGTCCTACCCGCAGATCGACCCGGCCGCGCTGGGCACGACCAGGCTGGTCTATTACAAGGCGCGCGACGGGCTGGACATTCCCGCCTTCCTGACCACGCCGAACACCGAGCTGTGCGGCGCAGGACCGTGGAAGGCGGTGGTGCACCCGCACGGTGGCCCGTGGGCGCGCGACGGCATGGATTTCGACGGCTCGATGTGGGTACCGCTGATGGCCTCGCGCTGCATGGCGGTGCTGCGCCCGCAGTTCCGCGGTTCGGCCGATTGGAGCCGCAAGCTGTGGATGGCCGGCGACGCCGAGTGGGGCCAGAAGATGCAGGACGACAAGGATGATGGCGCCAAGTGGATGATCGACCAGAAGATCGCCCAGCCCGGCCATATCGCCATGTTCGGCTTCTCCTACGGCGGCTATTCCGCGTTTGCCGCCTCGGTGCGCCCCAATGGCCTGTACAAGTGCGCCATTGCCGGTGCCGGTGTGTCGGACATCAAGAAGATCTGGTCGCGGTTCTACACCAACCCGTTCTTCCGCCAGGCCCAGGCCAAGACCGTGGACGGCCTGAACCCGCTGGACAAGGCCGGCGAGATGAAGATCCCGCTGATGGTCTACCACGGCGATCGCGACCGCACGGTACCGATTGAACAGTCCGAATGGTTCGTGGCCAAGGCGAAGAATTCGGGCCAGCCGGTCGAGTACCACGCAATCGCCGACTACGCGCATGGCCCGGCGTGGACGCGCGCGATCATGGGCGACCAGCTGCGGCTGATCGACGACTACCTGGGCAAGGGGTGTGGCGGCGGCGGGCTGTAAGCCCGCGGCCGGCGACGGCACCCGACCCGCGGTCGGGTGCCATCCCTGCATGGGTCGGCCACCTTCGGGTGGCCTTTTTTACGGGTGCAGGATGGCCTGTGCCGCGTTGTAGCCCGGCGCGCCGGTCACGCCGCCGCCGGGATGGGTGCCCGAGCCGCACAGATACAGCCCGGGCAGCGCGCCGCGGTAGTTGGCCTGGCCGAGCATCGGGCGGGCACTGAACAGCTGGTTGAGGCTGAGCGCGCCGTGGAAGATGTCGCCACCGATCAGCCCGAAGGTACGTTCCAGGTCCAGTGGACTCAGCACCTGGCGTCCGAGCACCAGTGCGCTGAAGCCGGGAGCGTGCCGCTCCACCGTGGCGATCATCAGGTCGGCGACTTCGTCGCGGTGATCGTCCCAGCTGCGCCCACCGGACAGCACCGGCGCCACGTGCTGGCAGAACAGGCTGGCCACGTGCTGGCCCGGCGGCGCCAGCGAGTCGTCCAGGGTGCTCGGTATCAGCAGTTCCACGATCGGCTCGCGCGACCAGCCGTGCCGGCGCGCATCGTGGTAGGCACGCTCCATGTACTGAAGCGTCGGCGCGATGATGATGCCGGCGGTGAGGTGGTCCCCTGCCCCGGGCAGCACGGTGAACGACGGCAAGGCCGACAGCGCCACGTTCATGCGGAACGTGCCGGACCCGCAGCGCCAGTTGGCCATGCGCTCGCGGGTGGCCGGCGGCACCTGGTCCGGCGCGAGCAGCTGCTCGTAGAGCAGTTTGGGATTGACGTTGGCCACCACTTTGCGTGCGCGGATGACCTCGCCCTGGAGGGTTTCCACGCCGACCGCGCGGCCCTGCTCCACCCGTACCCTGCGAACCCCGCTGTCGGTGCGTATGTCGGCGCCCGCGGCGATGGCCGCACGCGCCATGGCCTGGGTGATCGCGCCCATCCCGCCGATGGCGTGGCCCCAGGCACCCTTCACCCCGTTGCTCTCGCCGAACGCGTGGTGCAGCAGCACGTAAGCCGAGCCGGGCGCATCCGGGCTGGCGTAGTTGCCCACGATGCCGTCGAAGCCGAACAGCGCCTTGATCGGCTCGCTTTCGAACCAGCGGTCGAGGTACTCCGACGCGGAGATGGTGAACAGGTCCAGCAGTTCCTGGCGCAGCGCCGGGGCCAGCCCATGCAGCCGACGGCCCAGCTGGCCGGCCTGCCACAACGCCGGCAGCTGGGTCAGCCAATGGCCCTCCCCCACGTTCGGCGGCGCCTGCAGGGACAGCGCACGCAGCACATCGGCGAAGGCGTCCAGGCGCTGTTCGAAGGCCGGCAGGCGCTCGGCGTCGCGCGCGGAAAACCGCGCCACCTCCGACCGGGTCAGGCCGGCGCCGGCGAGCAGGTAATCGCCCTCCAGCGGCAGGAAGTTGTTGATCCGCCGCGGCACCACGCGCAGGCCGTGACGGGCCAGCGCCAGCTCGTTGATGATGCGCGGCTGCAGCAGCGACACCGTATAGGAGGCCACCGAGTTGCGGAATCCTGGATGGAATTCCTCGGTCACCGCCGCCCCACCCACCACCGGGCGCCGCTCCAGTACCAGCACCCGGCGTCCGGCCCGGGCCAGGTAGGCCGCGCAGACCAGGCCGTTGTGCCCGCCACCGATGATGACTGCATCCCACGTGTCGGAAGTGCCCATGGCTGGCTGTATACCATGACCTTCGACACCCTTGCAGCGCGGTCCAGCGGCGTATCGTCTGGCCCACGGCCCTGCTGGGGTCCCCCTGAAAGATTCTTCGGCCCGGAGGCCAACACGTGATCTCTCGCACTCCCAAGATGGTTCTGCTGACCCTGGCCGTTTCGGCCGCGCTGGTCGGCTGCGGCAAGAATGAAACCCCGGCGGCGGACAGCGCCGCCACCGCTGCCGCCCCCACCGCGGCCCCGGCCTCCACCGACTTCAAGCTCGACGAAAGCAAGCTGCCGGCGTACAACGCGTTCCACCCGTCCGACCTGGACACCAGCCTGGACGCCTGTACCGCCTTCGGCGACTACGTGAACAGCAAGTGGCTGGCCGCCAATGAGATCCCGGGCGACCGCACCAGCTGGGGCGCCTTCACGATCCTGGACGAGCGCTCGGTGGCCGTGCAGCACCAGCTGGCCGAACAGGTTGCAGCGGTGAAGAACCCGACCGGCATTGAAAAGATCGTCGGCGACTTCTGGGCCACCGGCATGGACGAGGCCAAGATCAACGCGCAGGGCATCGAGCCGATCAAGGCCGAGCTGACCGCGATCGACGGCCTGCAGGACAAGGACGCCATCGCCAACTACCTGCGCACCACCGCCGCCAAGGGCGAGAACGTGCTGTTCGGGTTCGGGCCGGAAGCGGACTTCAAGAACTCCAGCATGAACATGGCCTACGCCAGCCAGGGCGGCCTGGGCCTGCCGGACACCACCTATTACACCGACGCCAAGAACGCCGACAAGCTGAAGGCCTACCAGGCCCATGTCGCCAAGGTGCTGGAACTGTCCGGCGTCGCCGCGGCGGACGCGGCCAAGCAGGCCGCCGATGTGGTCACGTTCGAAACCCGCCTGGCCAAGGCCTCCAAGTCCAGCGAACAGCTGTCGCGGGATGTCTCGCTGTTCTACAACCCGGTCAGCGTGGCTGACGCCGACAAGCTCACCCCCAACTTCAGCTGGACCGAATTCTTCAAGGCGCAGGGCATTGCCGCGCCGGAGAAGTTCTCGTTGGCCATTCCCGGCTTCCACCAGGAAGTGAGCAAGGCGCTGGGCGATACCGATCCGTCGGTGTGGCGTTCCTACCTGCGCTTCCGCACCGTCGACGCCGCCTCGCCGTATCTGGCCGACGCCTTCGTCCAGGAGAACTTCGAGTTCTACGGCAAGACCCTCAACGGCCAGAAGGAAATGAAGCCGCGCTGGAAGCGCGTGCTGGGCACCATCGAGAACGATGCCGGTGAAGCGTTCGGCCAGCTGTACGTCAAGGTCGCCTTCTCGCCGGAAGCCAAGGCCAAGATGGAAGAACTGGTCAAGAACCTGGCCGCCGCGCTGAAGGAGCGCATCCAGGGCCTGACCTGGATGAGCGATGAAACCAAGGCCAAGGCCATCGCCAAATGGGAAACCTTCACCCCGAAGATCGGTTACCCGGACAAGTGGCGCGACTGGAGCGGCCTGAGCACCGGCCGTGACAGCTACTTCGGCAACGTGCGCGCGGCCAACGAATTCAACTACAAGTTCGCCCTGTCCAAGATCGGCAAGCCGGTGGACAAGACCGAGTGGGGCATGACCCCGCAGACGGTCAACGCGTATTACAACCCGCTGCAGAACGAGATCGTGTTCCCGGCCGCCATCCTGCAGCCGCCGTTCTTCGACCCGAAGGCCGACGATGCGCTGAACTACGGCGGTATCGGCGCGGTGATCGGCCACGAAATGACCCATGGCTACGATGACCAGGGCAGCCGCTTCGGGCCCACCGGCAACTTCGAAAACTGGTGGACCGACGCCGACACCAAGAACTTCAGCGGCCTTACCGGCAAGCTGGTGAACCAGTTCAACGAGTACAAGGTGGGCGACCAGGCGGTCAACGGCAAGCTGACCCTGGGCGAGAACATCGCCGACCTGGGTGGCCTGGCCACCGCCTACGATGCGCTGCAGAAGGCATCGGCCGGCAAGGAAGACCCGAAGGTCGACGGCTTCAGCCGCGACCAGCGCTTCTTCTTCAACTGGGCCACCGTGTGGCGCACCAAGTACACCCCGGAGAACGCCAAGGTCCGCCTGGCCACCGACCCGCACGCCCCGGCCGCGTTTCGTGCCATGGGCGCGCCGTCGAACCTGCCGACCTTCGCGGCCGCGTTCGAATGCAAGCCGGGCGCACCGATGGTCCGCGCCGGCGACAAGCAGGTCGTGATCTGGTGATCCATCGCGCCACTGCGTGATGCGTGAATGCGCAAGAAGGCCCGGGCAGACGCCCGGGCCTTCTTGTTTCCATGCCGCGTTTTCATGCGGGCTTGCTATAGTTCCGCGGTCTTCAATCCTCCTGGATTCGCTTCGCATGCCCAACCTTCGTCCGCTTGCCATCGCCCTCGGCCTGGGCCTGGCCACCCTGGTCGTCACCGACGCCTCCGCCGCCCCGAAAAAGAAGGCCGCCAGCCGCGCCCCCGCGGTCAGCGCGCAGTGCAGCGATTTCCACGACGCAACCAATGCCGCCTGGTTGAAGGCCAACCCGGTGCCGCAGTCCGGTGCCACCACCGCGCTGGGCCAGCTGGCCGAACGCGCCCGCGTGCAGCAGCGTGAACTGCTGGACAGCGCGATGAAGTCGCCGCAGGGCAACGTGCAGCAGCTGCTGGGCGACTTCTGGGCCAGCGGCCTGGATGAAGCGGCGGTGGAAGCCGACGGCTCCAAGCCGATCGCGCCGCTGCTGACCCGCATCAATGCGATCAAGAAGGCCAAGGACGTACCGGCCTCGATCGCCGCACTGCACCAGGTGGGCATCCCGGTGGCGTTCAACTTCGCCCCGGACATCGACCTGAAGGCGCTGGACCGCCACATCGGCTACTTCATGCAGGGCGGCATGGGCCTGCCCGATCCGGCGTTCTATACCCGCACCGACGCCGACACCGTGGCGCTGATGGGGCGCTACCGCGCCTATGTCAAGCAGATCCTGGCGCTGACCGGTACCAAGCCGGCCGACCTGGACGCCGAATCGCAGGCGGTGATCGCGCTGGAAACCGAGCTGGCACGCAACGCGCAGTCGCTGGCCGGCATCAACAACCCGTTCAACAACTACGCGCCGATTTCCACCAAGGAACTCAACAGCCGCTACCGCAACCTGCAGCTGGACGCGTTCCTGAAGGCGCAGGGTGTCAACGACGACCTGGTGTCGCTGTCCGACCCGGCGCTGTTCAAGCAGCTCGACGGCATGGTTACCCGGATCAAGCCGGAGCAGTGGAAGGCGTACCTGCGCTGGCGCGTGGGCGATGCGATGGCGCCTTACCTGTCCAAGGCGTACCGCGATGCCGAGTTCGAATTCCGCGGTCGCGTGATCCGCGGTGAAACGCTGGCCGCACCGCGCTGGGAGCAGGTACTGAATGCCATCAACGTCGCCGCCGGCCCGATGCTGGGCCGCGAATATGCCGCGCGCCATCTTTCGGCCGAAGACCGCCGCCAGGCGGCGCTGATCGCGGACAAGATCCGCGAAACCCAGATCGAATCGGTCAAGGCCAACAGCTGGCTGAGCGCCGAAGCCAAGACCGAAGCGCAGGCCAAGCTGGCCGCGCTGAAGATCGAGATCGGCACCCCGCTGCGCGACCTGGACTACAGCGTGCAGCCGATGGGCCGTGGCAGCTTCGGCAGCAACATGCTGATCGCTTCGACCTGGCGCCATCGCGAAGAAATGAAGCGGATCGGCAAGGGCAATGCCGACCGGCGTTGGGACGTGCTGCCGCAGCAGCCGGCGCTGGCCTACGACATCGCGCAGAACCGCCTGATCGTCACCGCGGCGGTGCTGCAGGGCCCGGTCTTCAATGCCAAGGCCGACAACGCCGACAAATTCGGCAGCTACGGCGCACTGGTCGCGCACGAGTTGACCCGCGCGATTGACGCCAAGGGCTCGCTGGTGGACGCCAAGGGTGAACTGCGCAGCTGGTGGACGCCGGCCGACAAGACCGCGTGGGAGCTGCTGGGCAGCCGCGTGGCCGCGCAGTTCAGCGGCTACGAGTTCCCCGGCGTGAAGGGTGCCAAGGTCAACGGCCAGCTGACCCGCGAGGAAAACCTGGCCGACCTGTCCGGGCTGGAGCTGGCCTGGGCGGCCTACCGCTCGGCCGAGCCGGAGGCCAAGCCGGCAACCCAGCAGGGCTTCTTCCGCGCCTGGGCGAGCCTGTGGCCGCAGCAGCTGTCGCCGAACGAAGCCGCGCAGCGCCTGACCTCGGACACCATGGCACCGGGCAAGTGGCGCACCAATGGTCCGCTGTCGAACCTGCCGGCCTTCGGCGCCACCTACAGCTGCAAGCCGGGCCAGCCGATGCAGCGTGTGGAGACCGACCAGATCAAGGTCTGGCGCTGAGTCCAGCGCTGGTAAGAACAAAAAGGGGCGCTCCTTCGAGCGCCCTTTTTTTTATTGTTCTCCCCTCCGAGGGGAGCGCGCGCTGCAGCAGACGCGGTTGCCGGTGGGGCGAGCGCGGGGCCGCCGTGCCCTTGTGGGCGAATGTCCCCCGGCGTCGGCCTGCGGCGGCCACCTTCCTCCTTTTAATTCGCCCACAAGGGCACGGCGGCCCCACACTCACCCCACCGGCGTGGCACCGCGACATCTGCTTTTCCATTGCCAACCGCAAGCCGAGCCCCGTCGCGGCCGGTAGGTCCCTGGCAAAGTAAAGGAGGAGGTGGCGGCCGCAGGCCGACGCCGGGGGACATTTGCATAGGGGCCTGCCGGCCGCGACGGGGCCCTCCACGCTCGCGACAGCCATGATCGAAGATGCACCAGGCTTCCAAGCCACGCGCAAAGCGACGCGTCACCCCAACGGGGGAAGCGCTTTTTTTCCTACATCGAGGCGTGAAGGGTGCCAAGGTCAACGGCCAGCTGACCCGCGAGGAAAACCTGGCCGACCTGTCCGGGCTGGAGCTGGCCTGGGCGGCCTACCGCTCGGCCGAGCCGGAGGCCAAGCCGGCGACCCAGCAGGGCTTCTTCCGCGCCTGGGCGAGCCTGTGGCCGCAGCAGCTGTCGCCGAACGAAGCCGCGCAGCGCCTGACCTCGGACACCATGGCACCGGGCAAGTGGCGCACCAATGGTCCGCTGTCGAACCTGCCGGCCTTCGGCGCCACCTACAGCTGCAAGCCGGGCCAGCCGATGCAGCGTGTGGAGACCGACCAGATCAAGGTCTGGCGCTGAGTCCAGCGCTGGTAAGAACAAAAAGGGGCGCTCCTTCGAGCGCCCTTTTTTTTATTGTTCTCCCCTCCGAGGGGAGCGCGCGCTGCAGCAGACGCGGTTGCCGGTGGGGCGAGCGCGGGGCCGCCGTGCCCTTGTGGGCGAATGTCCCCCGGCGTCGGCCTGCGGCGGCCACCTTCCTCCTTTTAATTCGCCCACAAGGGCACGGCGGCCCCACACTCACCCCACCGGCGTGGCACCGCGACATCTGCTTTTCCATTGCCAACCGCAAGCCGAGCCCCGTCGCGGCCGGTAGGTCCCTGGCAAAGTAAAGGAGGAGGTGGCGGCCGCAGGCCGACGCCGGGGGACATTTGCATAGGGGCCTGCCGGCCGCGACGGGGCCCTCCACGCTCGCGACAGCCATGATCGAAGATGCACCAGGCTTCCAAGCCACGCGCAAAGCGACGCGTCACCCCAACGGGGGAAGCGCTTTTTTTTCCCTACATCGAGGGTAGCAGCGTGCCCCTGTAGGCGACGATCAGGCCCACCAGCGGCGCGGCAATCTCGACGTTGAACACGAAGTGGCCGTCCACCTCGGTCTCGAAGGTGCTGCCCTGCGGCAGCAACGCGTTCGGCAACCGGATACCCAGCACCGCCCAGCGCCGCGGCACCAGCAGCAGCCGGTCGCCCTGCTGCAGCAGCGCCAGCGACACATCGATCGGCCCGAACCGCTCCACCAGCAGGCAATCATCACGCCCGCTCCCGCGTCGCTGCCACGACGAGAACCGGCGCCCAGCAAAATCGCGTGTCCAGCGCTCACCGCCGCGCTCGGCGGTAAAGGTCACGCTCACCGGCACGTTCACGCCCGCCTTCGGGAAACCGAACAGCGCCGCGACGAGGCGGGCGAGCACCCCGCGGCCACGCCGCACCTCGGCCACGCCGGCCCAGCGCTGCGGCGCGGTCGGCCGGTGCAGTGCCTGTACCTGTGCAGGCAGTGCGTCGAAAGCATCATTGAGCAGCTGCTGGTACAGCGACGTTCCGACCTGCTCGCACCGGACCTCCACGCCTGCGCCCTTCCTGGACCGGTCTTCCATCGTTCGGGGCGGGCTATACGCTGCGCAGGTGATTGGGGCGTTTCGGGCCGCCGGGCGGACGCCGCTTGAACGGCGGTTGCCCGCGCCAGTAGCGGATCAGCAGCCACCCGAACAGCATGCCGCCGAGGTGCGCGAAGTGGGCCACGCCCGGCTGCCAGCCGGTGGCGCCCAGCACCAGTTCCATCGCGCCAAAGACGATCACGAAGGTGCGGGCCTTCATCGGAATCGGTGGGAACAGCAGCATCACGCGCTGGTTGGGGAACAGCATGCCGTAGGCCAGCAGCAGCCCGAACACGCCGCCGGAGGCGCCCAGCACGGTGGCCGGATCGGTCATCAGCAGACCCACCAGCAGCTGGCACAGGCCGGCGCCGGCCACGCAGACCAGGTAGTAGACCAGGAAGCGCTTCTCGCCCCAGGTCTGTTCCAGCGGCGCACCGAACATGAACAGTGCCAGCATGTTGAAGAACAGATGGCCGAAGCTGCCATGCAGGAAGCCATACGTCAGCAGCTGCCACGGCTGGAAGTTGCCGCCCGGCGAGAACGGGTCGAAACCACCGCGCAACGGTTGCAGCATGAACGGCTCGAACGTGCCGTTACCGAGCAGGAACGGCTGCTGCAGCAGGAACAGCACGATGTTGGCGATCAACAGTGCCTTGGTGACGGTGGGCAATCGCGGGAACATGGGGGCATCCTTTGGAACCGCGCCCATCATAACGTTACCCCGGGCCCCACACCGCCGCATCCAGGTCGTCATCGCCCCGAGGCATGCACTTGACCCGCCCGCGCTCCATCACCACCCCTTCGGCGCGCAATCGCTGGTTCTGTTCGCGCCAGCCACGCGAGCCCTCGGGCATGGCGATCCGGCCGTCCGAACGCAGCACCCGGTGCCAGGGCAGGTCCGGGTCCTCGTTCATGCCCAGCACCCGCGCGGTGAGTCGCGCCCGGCCCGGCAGACCGGCCCTGGCCGCCACCTGCCCGTAGCCCATCACCTGCCCGCGTGGAATCGCGCGGATCACCGCCAGGATGCGCGCGCGGGCCTGCGCTGCGGCATCTACCGCATCCGCATTCACGCGCGCACGCGGCTGACCAGCAGCACGCCGACCAGCACCAGCGCCGTCCCCAGGATCTGCCAGGGACCCATGGGTTCGTCGAGCAGCCATAGACTCATCACGATGGTGGACACCGGCCCGAGCATACCCACCTGCGCGGCCAGCGACGAGCCGATCCGCTTCACCGCGAGCATGATGGCCGCCACCGGCAGCACGGTGCAGACGGTCGCATTGACCAGCGACAGCCAATACACCGGCGGCGGCTGCCGCAACAGCACGGGAAGCGGATGCAGCACGGCAAAGTGCAGCACGCACAGCACGCATGCCACGCAGCTGGCATAGGCGGTCAGGCGGATGGCACCGATCCGCGCCACCACCTGGCCACTGCCGAACAGGTACAGCGCGTAGCTGAGTGCACTGGCGAAGACCAGCGCGCTGCCCAGCACGATGCGCCCGCCTTCCAGCTGCAGGTCATGCCCGAACGCCAGCAGCACGCCCAGGTAGCTCAGCAGCAGCGCGACCAGCTGCCACCGGCCGGGGCGCTTCTTCAGCAGCACCAGGCTGATCAGCAGCACCAGGGTCGGGTTGAGATAGAGGATCAGCCGTTCCAGGGTCACGCTGATGTGCTGCAGGCCCTGGAAATCCAGCAGGCTGGACAGGTAATAGCCGGTGAAGCCCAGCCACACCACCTTGCCGCGGTCGGCCCACGACAGCGGCGCGGCGCCGCGTGCCGACCACACCGCCAGCAGGGCGAACAAGGGAAACGCCATCAGCATGCGCAACGCCAGCAACGTGGTGGCATCCACGCCATGGCGGTAGGCCAGTTTGACGATGACGGCCTTGCCGGACGCGGCGATGGCGCCGACGGCGGCGAGCAGCACGCCGGACGTGGCCAGGCGCGGGGACGAGGTAGGGAGAGCGTGCGACATCGCCGTCATTGTCGCACCTCCAGGCGGCACGAAGGCTCACCGGCGACCGGAGTTCGGCAGATCAGGCAGCCCCCTTGAGCCAGGGAGCCCACGGTTTGCGCAGCACACCGTGGGCAGCGTAACGCCGCAAAGCGGATTTACGTTTTTACCGCATCAACACGACCTCTTCCGCGCTTGTGGGGTGAATCGCCACGGTGTCGTCGAGCTGGGCCTTGGTGACGCCCATCTTCACTGCCACCGCGAAGCCCTGCAGGATTTCGTCGGCGGCTTCGCCGAGCAGGTGCACGCCCACCACGCGCTCGTCCTCGCCCACGCAGACCACCTTGAACAGGCTGCGCTGGTTGGCGTCGGCCAGTGCCTGCAGCATCGGGCGGAAGTTGCTGCAGTACACGCGCACATCGCCGTGGCGCTGGCGCGCTTCCTCTTCGCTCAAACCCACCGCGCCCAGGGCCGGGTGCGAGAACACCACGCTGGCCACGTTTTCGTAGTCCATCTTCGCCTGCGGCTGGCCGCCGAACAGCCGATCCATCAACTTGCGCGCCGCCGCGATCGCCACCGGGGTCAGGCCGACCCTGCCGGCAATGTCGCCCACCGCATGCACGCTGGGCACGGCGGTGTCCTGCCAGTCATCCACCTCGACCTCGCCCTTGTCGCCCACCGCAATGCCCAGCGCTTCCAGCCCGAGTCCGGCGCTGTTGCCGCGTCGCCCGGTGGCGAAAAACACCTGGTCGAAGCGCGCCTCCGCCGGTCCGTCATGCCCGTAGGCAACGATATCGTCACCGTCGCGGCACAGCTCACGCAGCCGGTAGTTGAAGTGCAGCTGCACGCCCTGATGGCGCAGGTTCTCGGCCAGCTGCAGGGTCAGTTCGGCGTCGAAGCGCTCAAGCAGGCGCTCGCCGCGCACCAGCAGCGTGACCCGGCTCCCCAGCGCCTGCAGCAGCCCGGCCAGTTCCACCGCGATGTAGCCGCCACCGACGATCGCCACGCGCGCCGGCGCGCTGGTCAGGTTGAAGAAATCATCCGACACCGAGCCCAGTTCCGCGCCGGGAATGTCCGGGCGCTGCGGGTGTGCGCCGGTGGCCAGCAGAATGTGCTCGCCGCTGATCCGCACCCCGTCGCTGCACTCCACCGTATGCGCGTCCAGCAGCCGGCCCCTGCGCGGTACGCGCACCACACCGGTGTCGTTCAGGCGCTTGAGGTAGCTGGCATGGATGTTGGCGATGTAGCCCTGGCGATGCACCACCAGCTCCTTCCAGTCCAGCGCGGGCCGCACCGGCACGTCGAAGCCCATCGCCGCCGCGAGACCTACCCGGGCGGACAGATCGGCCGCCAGCCACATCGCCTTCTTCGGCACGCAGCCGACATTGACGCAGGTGCCGCCCAGTTCACCGGGTTCCAGCATCGCGACGCGCTTGCCGTGCTGCGCGGCCCGAAACGCCGCAGCCAGGCCGCCGGAGCCGCCGCCCAGCACGATCAGGTCGTAATCAAAGTGCATAGTCATGGGCGCAAGCATGCCATGCGCGCGTGCGCGTCACGCGTGAGGACGCGGCAGCAACCGTCTCAGCGGCGCAACGCTGGCCAGCGGCCATAGGTCATCGCACGCCACACCCATTCGAGCGGACCGAAGCGGAAGTGGCGCAGCCACACATGGCTGAGCAGCACCTGCAGGGCGAACAGCACCAGCGCGAACGGCACCTGCCAGGCGCGCGGCAGCGTCTCGAACGCGCCCAGCCCGTAGCCGTAGAACAGCCACGTGCAGACCAGCGACTGCAGGATGTACTGGGTCAACGCCATCCGCCCCATCGGCGCCAGCACGCGCAGGCGCGCGCGCCAGTGCACGATCCACGCCAGGTAGCCCAGGCACATCAATACGCTGGCCAGCGAGGACAGTGCGTACGCCGCACCGGTGACCGGGGTGAACGTCCCTGGCGCCAGGTACGGTACCCATGCCGCACTGCCCAGCATCAGCAGCACCCCGACCGGCAGCGCGATCCAGCGCAGGCGACGGTACAGGCGTTCGAACCGGGGCGGATCGGCCAGCGCGCCGCTGCGCGCGAACCAGCTGCCCAGCAGGAACATGCCCAGCACTTCCGGGCCGATGATCAGGGCGCCGGACAACGCCGTGCCCAGGTCGCTGGCGCGTTGCGCCACGGCCTGGCTGAAACTGCCATGGCCGTAGGCCTGGCGCTGCAGTTCAATGGTGTGCTGGCCCTGCGCGATGGCGCTGGCCATGCCACCGCCCTCGCCCTGCACCTGCGCGGCCATCCCGACCAACGCGCCCAGCAGCAGCATCATCAGCGCCGCGCAGAGATAGGTGCCCACTCCCATCGCCGGCAGCCAGCGCTGCGGTGCCTCGCGGGTGGCCAGCAGCGGCAGCGATACCAGGGCGTAGATCACCAGGATGTCGCCCGACCACACCAGCAGGGCGTGGCACAGACCGATCAGCAGCAGCCCGGCGCTGCGGCGCAGGTAGAACGGGGTGAAATCGCGGTGCGCCGCTTCGGCACGCTGCGCCATGATCGCAAAGCCGGCACCAAACAGCAGCGAGAACAGGGTGAAGAACTTGCCCTGCACCAGCACATACACGGCGGCGTCGACCGCGTAGTCCAGTCCGGTCCAGTGCGGATCGATCCCGGTGAAGGCCAGGTCGAGCGGACCGCTCAGCGCTTCCATGTTCATCAACAGGATGCCCAGCAGCGCAACCCCGCGCACGATGTCGATCACTTCGATGCGGTCGTTCGACGCGACCGGCTGCAACACAGGGGAAACAGGCTTCACGGGCGACCCGACAGTGGCGATAACAAAGACGGCCCGCCAAAGCGGGCCGTAGCGCCACGCCCTGCGTGGCTGCGCAACACCGGCGTGGCGGCCGGCTTAGTGGTGGTGGCCACCGTCACCATGCACGTGACCGTGTTCGATCTCTTCGGCACTGGCTTCGCGCACGTCCACGATCTCCACCGAGAAATGCAGGTCCTTGCCGGCCATCGGGTGGTTCAGGTCGACGTCGACCACGCTCATGCCGACCTTCTGCACGGTCACCGCGCGCGGGCCGAAGTTGGTCTGCAGCATGACCTGCTGGCCCGGGGCCAGACGGGCGTTGCCGAAATGCTTCTTCGGCACGCGCTGGGTCAGGCCGTCGCGGCGCTCGCCGTACGCATCGGCGGCGGACACGTCCACGTCGAAGGTCGCGCCGGCTTCCTTGTCCATCATGGCGTTTTCCAGGCCCGGGATGATGTTGCCGTGGCCGATCAGGATCGCCAGCGGGTCACGGTCCTTCGAGCTTTCGATCGGCTCCTGCCCCTGCTCGGCAACGGTGTAATGGAAGCGGACGACGCGGTCTTTCTCGATCTTCATGCGGTGGACTCTTGTGCTGGCTGCCTGGGCAGACGGATGGGACGGGTTGTCGCCCGCCGGATACGCCGCCATGATGACGGCCTTCTGAGGTCGCGCATTATCCGGACATCACGCACATGACGCCAGTTCCGCGCCTGATCGGCCCGCTTTCGCGGGCTGCCGCCCTGCTCAGCCTGGCCCTGCTGGCCGCCTGCGGCGGCGGCAAGGCCACCCGCCCGGCCGCGCCGCCGGCCGCTGCCCAGGTCTGGCCGACAGTGGTGCCGAACGATCCGCAGGCCGCCAATGCGGTGCTGATGCGCGCGATCGGGCTGGTCGGCACGCCGTACCGCTACGGCGGCAATACCCCGGAATCGGGCTTCGACTGCAGCGGGCTGGTGGCCTATGTGTACCGGGAAATGCTCGACCTGAAGCTGCCGCGCACCTCGCGCGACCTGGCGGCGGTGCAGGGTCCGAAGATCGACCCGCAGCGGCTGGCGCCCGGCGACCTGGTGTTCTTCGGCGACCGCGGCAATGTCTTCCACGTCGGCATCTATGTCGGGGAAGGGCGTTTCGTGCACGCACCGAGCACCGGCGGAACGGTCCGGCTGGACTCGCTGGCAGGCAGCTACTGGAAGCAGCACTACACAGGGGCGAAACGCGTACTTCACTGAAATGAATGGGGGAAAGGTTCAAAAATGTGACGCAAAGCACATTGATGTAAACGAAAATTTAACGGAATTTGTACCAAATCACACGTCTTACACGGCATCATCACCCATCGTTTTTATTCAGTGACCGCCGCGTGACGACAGCCGACCTGACGTGCCAAGGCCAGACCGCCACTTCCCGGCGCACTGCCCGCCCCGCTCTTCTCGCTTTCGCCCTTTGCCTGGCCAGTGTTCCGGCCTGGGCACAGTCCGCACCGACGACCGCCGTCGATGCCGCGCCGGTTGCCGCTGTTGCCGTCGCCGAAGCACCCGCCGCCGCCAAGCCCAAGGCTGAAGCGCCGGTCCGCAGCAAGGCCGATGCCGCTGCCAGCGCTACCCTTGCCGCCCTCCTGCCCCACCTGGCGGCCAACGACACCATTCCGCTGATGGACCGCTCGGCGATGTTCGCCGGCGACCTCAGCCGGCTGCTGGCCAATTACGATGCCAGCACCGGTGCCAACGGCGCCGTGGTGGGCGGTGAAGCCGACAACGGCAAGGTGCAGTCGCTGCTGCGCCGCGCGATGACCCTGCTGGGCACGCCCTACCGCTGGGGCGGCACCTCCCCGGACAGCGGGTTCGACTGCAGCGGCCTGGTCGGCTACGTATTCAAGACCGCGCTGGGCATCGAGCTGCCACGGGTGTCGCGTGAAATGGCCCACGACGGCGAAGCCCAGCTGATCAACGACCGCAACGCGCTGGCCGCCGGCGACCTGGTGTTCTTCGGCCGCAAGGGCCGGGTCGACCATGTCGGCATCTACGTGGGCGAAGGTCGCTTCCTGCATGCCCCCAGCACCGGCAAGGACGTCCGCGTGGACAGCCTGGTCTCGGGTTACTGGGGCGGCAAATTCATGCAGGCCCGCCGCGTCGAGCTCTGAGCCGACCCTGCCGATCGCCGCCGTGAAGGCCGCTGCCCTGCAGCGGCCTTTTTCGTTGGGCCGGGCATTGGCCGCTACCGGCGGCAACCCGCGTTGTCCCTACTGTCGTTCGAGCAGATCGCTCTGCACGCGACCAGCCCCGGCCGGGTTCGGCGGGGGCTGTTGTTTCCGGCGGGGGGCGGCCCGTCGGGGCGCGCCGACCTGCAGACACCGCCCGGGATTTTTCTCTCGAAGGTGACGCATGGCGGCAGTCCCTGAATTTCCGGCCCGGTGTGTAATCTGGTTTGGGCACCCCCACGCGGCCGAGCGCGCCGCCCTTGCAGCGGAAGGATGGCAGGTACGCGGGGTCGCCAGCGACCAGTGCGTGGCGATCGGCATGCGCAGCAACGACCTGGTGGTGGGGCTGCTGGATCTGCGCGGCCCCCCTCCCGGCAATCTCGAGCACCTGCAGGGGCTGCTGGCGCAGCACCGGCACATGCGCCTGCTGGCGATCCTGCCGACCGGTCCGCTGCCGGCCGATACCGCGCTGCAGGCCCTGCTGGCCTGTTGCGTGGACACCTGGACGGCACCGCTGGACGTGGCTGGGCTGGTGCTGCGGCTGCAGCAGCTGGCCGACGGCGAGGCGCCGGGCCAGGCGTCCGGGGCCAAGGCCCTGGTCGGCGACAGCGCGGTGCTGCAGGTAGCGCGGGCGGCGCTGCGCAAATTCGCACCGGTCGAGCTTCCGGTACTGATCACCGGGGAAACGGGCACCGGCAAGGAACTGGCGGCGCAGGCACTGCATGCGCTGTCGCCCCGGCATGGGCGACCCTTCCTGGCCGTCAACTGCGGGGCGATTCCGGCGGCCCTGGTGCAGTCGGAGCTGTTCGGGCACGAGCGGGGGGCATTCACCGGGGCGGCGACGCGTCGGCTGGGTCTGTTCGAGACCGCCAGCGGCGGCACCGTGTTCCTGGACGAGATCGGCGACCTGCCGCTGGACGCGCAGACCAATCTGCTGCGGGTGCTGCAGGAGGGCACGATCGAGCGGGTGGGCAGCAATCATCCCTTGTCGGTGGATGTGCGCGTGGTGGCCGCCACCCATGTGGACCTGGAGCAGGCGGTGGAGCGCGGACAGTTCCGTCGCGATCTGTTCTACCGGCTCAACGTGCTGCGCCTGCCGATGCCGCCGTTGCGCGAGCGCGGCACGGACATCCTGTTGCTGGCCGAGCATTTCCTGGCCAGCTTCCGCCGCCGCCACGTGACGCGTGCGCGTGGCTTCAGCACGGAGGCGTCGCGGGCGCTGCAGCGCTTCAACTGGCCGGGCAATGTCCGCGAGCTGCTGAACCGGGTGCAGCGGGCGGCGATCGTCAGCGAAGCCGAGCTGATCAGCGTGGCCGACCTGGAACTTCTGTCGCCGCAGGTGGAGATGCCGCAGCGGCTGCTGCACGATGCACGCCAGGCGGCCGAGCGCGATGCCCTGCTGCAGGCGCTGCGCGACAACGCGTTCAACATCACCGCGTGCGCGCGCACCATGCAGGTATCGCGGGTGACGGTGTACCGGCTGTGCCGGAAGCACCAGCTGGCGTTGCCTGAGCTGCGTTGACCTCAAAGCATGTACGGCACTTTGAAGGCCAGGGTGAAATCGGGCGCGTCCGGGGTCAGGCCGATCCCCAGCAGGCTCACCAGCGTGGTCTTCTGGTTCAGCGCGTAGGTGATGCCCAGGTTCAAGGTGGCGGCGTTCGCGTCGCTGCCCACGATCTTGACCCACTCGCCGCCCTTGTAGCGCGTGGACGCGCGTGCGCTGAGCTTGTCGCTGAAGGAGATGCTCAGGCTGGTGCGTTCGTTGAAGGCGAAAGCGACACCGGCACCGAAGTAGTACGAGCCCCCCAGCCTCACGTCGCCGGGGTTGACGGTGTCGGGGTTGGCGTCGAGGTCGTCGAAGCTGTTTTCGAAGGAGTGGACGTAGCCGATGTTGGCGAACAGGATCGCCGGGTCGGCGGTCTTCACCGCCGACAGGCCGATGTTGGCCTGCCACACGCCGTTGCCGGTGGGCTGCTCGCTCGGCACGGCGAAGCGGATGAAGTCATCGTCGTCGCGCTGCAGCACTTTCCAGTCCAGGCCGTAGGGTTCGCGACCCGTGGGTGCGGTGGCGCCCACGGTGAGCACGGTTTCCGGCAGGCGGCCGCGTTCGGAGAACAGCTTGTAGTTGGCGCTCAGGCTGACGTCGCCGATGCCGTTGCCGGTCGTCTCTTCCTGGGCGATGGCCGCGGCCGCGCCGCCGGCGCCGCCCTTCTGGAATACCGTTTTGCGGGCCAGGTAGGGTACATCGAGGTTCAACGCCAGGCGTGGCGTCAGGCCCCAGCGTGCGGCCAGGTTGTAGGTGAGGGTGTCGGACTCGACGTTCTCGATCGCAATGTTGCCCAGGAAGATGGCGTCGAGCGCGAGGAAGCCGTTGAGGGTGAGCTGCTTGCGGTCGTAGCGCGCATAGGTGAGGCTGTTTTCCAGGGTGAAGCGCCGGGTGAACAGCGTAGCGGTCTGCTGTTTGACGTCGTCGACGCTGCGCCGCGAGGCCTGTTTGGCTTCCTGGGCTTCCGCCGCGCTGCTGGCGTAGCCGTCGCCTCCCACCGGTGCGGCCGGGGTGGTCGCGGGCAGCGGTTCGGGCGCGGCGGCAGCGGCGGCCAGCGGCGCGGTCTTGCCGCTCAGCCGGGCCTGCATGGCCTGCACCTGCATGTCCAGTTCGCGCAGCCGGCGCACTTCCTGGGCGTAGTTGGCCTTGAGCGTCTCCAGCTGCTGCATGAGCGCCTTCACGTCGGCTTCGTCGGTCGGCGACATGGGCGCGTTCTGGCCGCCTGCGGGTGCCGGCGCTGCCGGGGCATTCTGCGCGGCGGCGGTGGTCGCCGAGGCGAGTGCCAGCGCCGCCAGCGCCAGCGGGGTGCTGCGTATCGAGGTGTGCATTTCCTTGCCCTGCGGTTCTGTGTGGTTCCCCCACCGACCAGAGTTACTGGCCGGGCCCCATGCCAACACCGCGCACCAGGTTCATCGCCTGGGCCACGTTCTGGTTGAGCGATCCGCTGCTGGCCAGGGTCTGCCGGACCAGGTCGATCTGCATGCGGTTGCGCACCGCCTGGCCGTCGCTGCTGATCGCAATGCTCTGTCCCACGCTGCCGTTACGGATCCACTGCTGCACCTGGCCCACGCCCTGGATGTCCAGCTTGACGCTGGCGCTGTTGCCGTCCTGCTGGGCCACGGCGCTCACGCCGCCCTGCTGCACGCTGGCCTGCTGGCTGCTGGCCTGCTGCACGTCCACCTGCGGCGCGTCGGCCTGCGCCGTGCTGGCCTGCGCGGTGACCTGCTCGGGCGTCGCCGGCGCGCTGCCGTCGCGCACGTTCAACCGGGTGCTGTTGCTGGCCACGTTGTTGTCGCCGGCCACCTGCACGCTCTGGGTGAGCCCGGCCACGTTCTGCAGGCCACTGGCGTCGACACTGCGGCCCGGGGTCACCGGCAGCGGTGCATCGGCGGCGGTGACGGTCACGCTGGGGGTGAAGCTGACCTTCGGGGTCTGGGCGCCGTGGCTGAAGTCCATGCCCAGGGTCAGCGCGCTCTGCGCCGACTGGGTGCCGGCCTGCCACTGCGACACCATGGTGACGCCGAACCAGGCGACCGATGTGCCGTTGACGGTGTAGCGGCCGCGCATGAGGTTGAGTTCCGGGTCGGGGATCTCGCTCAGGCCTTTGCCGGGCCGTCCCCGTTCTGCGGTCGGCGCGTCGGCGGCATGCACCGGGGCCATGCCCAGCAGGGCCATCAGCAGCGCGACGGGCGTCCATGAGGTGATGTTCATGCTGTCTCCTAGAACAGATCGGCGTGGGTAAAGCCGAAATCGACCAGTTCCGCGTCGGTGATCGGCCCCTGCCGTGCATACAGCGAACGCGCACTGGGCCGTTCGCCGGGCTGCAGCAACACCGTATTGCGATCGAAATCGGTACCGATCACGACGAACACGGCGCGCGACGGCCACGCATCGAGAAATTCGTTGATGGGAACGCTGCGGTTGCCCAGGATCGGGTCGGCCACGTCCACCAGCTCGCCGCGGACCTGCTTGAGGACCACGAAATGGCGGAAGCCGCGCACATCCATCAACACCAGTCCGGGCACGCGCAGCGAGCGCAGGCGCTCTTCGTTGACGCGGTAGCCGCGCCCACGCATGCCCATCGATTCCACATACCGTTTGATGTCCAGCAGCGAGAAACCGCGCTGGTGGACCAGTTGGGGGTCCGACACCCCCATCATGCCTTCGATGACCGTGCCTTCGTCCGCGTCCAGGTGGTAGGCGTAACGCAGGATCGTGGCCAGTGCGGCCGCGCCGCAGCTGTAGTCGGTGTGCTGGCGCACCACGTTGCGGAAGCGCCGTTCCTGCATGCTCTCCACCTTCTGGGTGAACACCGCGCCATTGGGCAGCACGCCACTGAACGCCACGTCACCCGCGCGCGAGGCGCCGACCGGCAACAGCAACAGCGACAACGCGCAGCACAGGGCTCGGGTGGACCACATCGGCGAGGCTCCGGGGATGACGCAGGAAAGGAAGGAGCCCCTGCCCCAAAGGGGGAGGATGGGACAGGGGCTCCCGGGGGAACCCGGCCATTGGCGGATGGCCGGGCTTGTTGCGCTCAACGCGTGTTGCCTGCGAAAGCGGACAGGCTTACTCGCCGCCACCACCGCCCGGGTTGCCGCCGGTGGACGGCTGGGCCACGGCCAGGGCCAGGCTGTTGGCCTGCAGGTTGCCGGTACCGGCCGCCACGTTCACCCCGATGTTGCCGCTGGCGCCGCGGAACGCATCGCCGGACAGCGAGGCATTGTTCTCGGCCTTCTCGACCACCCAGCGGGTGGTGGCAACGGTGCCGCTCAGGCTGGCATGCAGGTCGGCGTAGCCCACTTCGCCGTAGGCCAGAACGCCCTGCTCTTCGGTGTCGAAGGCAAACCCGCCCACGCCTTCGCGGTTCGGGTTCTGCACGGCGCCCTGGGTATCGCTGTCGAAGTCGATATGCCCGGTCGAGTTGCCGCCGGAATGGCTTTCGCCGGTCCAGCTGTCGGCATACAGGTTCGACTGCTGGAAGGCCTCGCCCTCGCCACGGTAGGCGCCCAGGCCGATGGCCGCGGTGCCGCCGCGCACGTTGCCACGCAGGGTGACCTGGGTGGTGTCGCGCATGGCCTTCACGTAGCCTTCGTTGGAGACGCTGTTGTCGGTGGAGACCTGGTTCGAGCTGATGCTGGCGGTCGCCATGCGTGCGGTGGACACCGACGCAGCCAGCGCGTTCTTCTGCTCGTTGTTGTTGCCGGCGGCGCTGTTGACGCCGATGTTGCCGGTGGCGCCGCGGAAGGCATTGCCGCTGAGGCTGGAGTTGTTGGCCACGCCGTCGTTGTAGGTGTGGTTGCCGGCGCCGTACTGGTTCACGTACACCTGGGCATCGGACATGCCGAAGGTGAACGACGCGTCGGCGGCGGACAGCGACGCGGCGTTGTCCTGGGCGTTGTTGTCACCGGCGGCGGTGTTGAAGCCGAGGTTGCCCGACGCGTCCTGCGCCACGTTCTCGCTGATCGACGCGTTGTTTTCCAGCAGCTCGTTGTCGCCGTGGTTGTCGGTGACCGACTGGCGATTGTCGATGATGGCGATCGCCGCCGAGTCGACGGCCAGGTCACCCGACACGGTCGGACGGCCGCGGAACTGGACGTCCGCACCTACCTGCAGGTCCGATTCCAGGTTGACGTCGACGCCATGGTTGTTCTTTTCCTTGCGCTCGTCGGCCTGGATGTTGCTGTTCTTCTGCACGTTTTCGTTGACGCTCACGTTGCGCGTGTGGTTCACGTCGCGGGTGTCGCTGTAGCTCTTGGTGGTGGTGGTGGTACTGGTATCGCTGCTGGTGTTGGTGGTGCTGTTGTTGCGCACCCGGGTGCGCGAATCCCAGTCGTTGCGGATGTTGGTGTCGATATTGGTATCGATCGCCGTGGTGATGTCGGTGTCGATGTTGGTATCGACGTCGGTATCGATGTCAGTGTTGATGTTGGTATCGACGTCGGTGTTGAGGTTGGTGTTGGCGTTGGTGTTGAGGTTGGTGCGGGTTTCCCACACATTGTGGACGTGGTTGATGAACGCGCTTGCGTTCTGGTTGTCCTGGGCCGAAGCAGAAGCGGTAGCCGCAACAGCGATGGCCAGCGCCAGTACCGTCTTGTTCATGGTGTTCATGGTGCCCTCTCTCTTCACGGTCAATCGGGTGGATGGAACTGCTCACGGGGTGGACTGCACCGACATGCTCAACTGGTTGGCAGTGGTGTTGCCGGTACCCGCGATTTGATTGAGTTGCAGAACGCCGTCGAATCCCTGCAGTGCGGTGTCCTCCACGGCGACACTGCGGGTTCCGGCGGAACCACCGCGTGCTGCGGTGCCCTGCCCCCCTGCGGACGCGAGTGCCCCCGACGCGGCCAGGGCCTCGTCGTTCGTCTCGCGTATGCCCTGTTGCGCCAGCGTGGCCGTGACGATGTTGAGCGTCGCGTTGCCGATGCCGCTGGCCTGGTTGATCATGGCGACGCCGCTGGCGCCGCTGAGTGCCTGCCCGCCGATGCTGGCGCGGGCCTGGAGTGCGCCGTTGGCGCGTACCCGGTTGTTGGACTGGAGTTGCCGCGCGTCGATGTCGACCTGCGCGGTCCCGCCGCTGGCGATGCCCAGCAGGTTGGCCTGCTGGTTGAGGTCGCCGGCGGCCATGTTGACCACGATGGCGCCGCCGGCGCCGGTCAGCGCGCGGCCGTCCAGGCGGGTCTGGTTGAGGTAACCCAGCATGTTCGCGTAGTCATCGGCCTGCTGCGCCGACAGCGGCAGCGGCGACAGGGTCAGCAGGCCCAGCGACAGCAGCAGGGAGGCGCCTTTCATTTGCCGTTCCCGCCTGCAGGCTGGCCCAGCGGGAACTGGGCCAGCGCGCCGCGCACCTGGTCGCCGATGCCGCGGGTGGCATTGCCCACCGCGCCCATCGGACCACCGATGCTGCGGCCCAGCGTGTTGCCGGAAAGCACGCCGCTGGTGGTGGCGCGCCCGAGGGTGTTGTTGACGGTGCCGGTGGTGACGCGCTCTACCGTGGTCTGGTGGTGGCTGGAGGCGATGCCGGCGTTGGAGCCGAGCGAGGCGTAATCGTCGTCGCTCAGTTCATCCATGCCGTTGGGCGTGCCCAGCGCGCCGCTGACTTCCCGGCGCGGGGAAGGATCGGCGATCAATGCCACGCCCGGTGGTGCGGGCCGGTAGGCCGGTCGTGCGGACACGTCGCGCAGCAGGACGATTTCGCCCGGTTGCTGCTTCACGCCCTGGCGTGCGCCCGAGGCCTGTACGGCTGCCGGTGCCAGCAGCAACGCCGCCGCCACCACCCATGCCATCGTGCCTGCCCTGCCTGCTGCGTGAACGCTGTCCATTGCGGCCTCCCGTCAAGATGCGGGAGGAAGGAGCAGCAATCGTGCCAACGTCCAGAAGCCCGTTTCATGGGCCTTTACGGCTGCGGCCCGGCGTGCGCCTGGAACGTGGGTGTTACACCGACGCGGCGTTCACGCCGCCTGAACACGGCGACCACGGTGCCCGAAGCCTTATAACGCCTGCTTCACACTTGGGTGTATCAACGATGTAACAGCGCGCGATACAGGTGTCACAGCACGCAGTCAGCAAACAAAAACGGGTCGGCACTGCCGACCCGTTTCGATCCAGACCGTGTCGCTGCGCTCAGCGCGCGGCCGGCTCGTCGCCCTCGTCCACGCCCAGGTTGGTGGACGGGTTGTCGTACACCCCGCGGTCGAGCAGACCGGTCTCCTTGGCGACCAGCACCGGCACCAGCATCTGGCCGGTCACGTTGGTCATGGTGCGCATCATGTCCAGGATCCGATCGATGGCATACAGGTAGCCGATCGTCTCCAGCGGCAGGTTGGCCGCACTCAGCACCACCGTGGCCATCACCACCGCCGTGCCCGGCACGCCGGCAGTACCGAAACTGCCCAGCACGGAGGCGATCAGCACCACCACGTACTGTTCCGGGGTCAGCGGCACGCCGGTGTACTGGGCAATGAACACCGCACACAGCGCCGGGTAGATTGCCCCGCAGCCATCCATCTTGATACTGGCGCCCAACGGCACCGCGAACGACGCGTAGTCCTTGTTCACGCCCAGGTTGTGGGTGATCGAGCGCATCGCCGCCGGCATCGCCGCGAAGCTGGACGAACTGACGAACGCCACCTGCATGCCCGGTGCCGCGCCACGGAAGAACTTCAGCGGGTTCAAGCCGTGCACCAGCAGCAGGCTGCCGTACACCAGCACGATATGCAGCGCGCAGGCCACGTACAGGGCCAGCACGAAGTTGCCCAGGGGCAGCAGCTTCTCGAAGCCATAGCTGCCGACCAGTCCGGCGATCAGCCCGAACGTCCCCAGCGGGGTCATCTCCAGCACGAAGCGGGTGACCTGGATCATGATGTCGCTCATCTGTCCGGTCAGCCTGCGCGCCTCGGCGACCTTGTCGCCCAGCTTGACCATGGCAAAGCCGAGCAGGCCGGCGAAGAAGATCACCGGCAGGATCGAGCCGCGCCCGGCCGCCAGCACCGTTTCGCCGGCGGCGTTGACCCGGGTGCCGATGCCGGTCAGCGCGTAGAACACGTTGGACGGCACCACGTCCATCAGCACCTTGACCACGCTCGGCACCTCGCGCGGGGTGTAGCCATGGGCCATGCTCAGGCTCAGGTTGCCCGTGCCCGGCTGCATGATCGTGCCCACCAGCAGGCCGATGCCCACCGCCAGCGCGGCGGTGATGATGAACCACAGGAAGGTACGTCCGCCCAGCGCGGCGACCGACTTCTGGCCGTGCAGCGAGGAGATCGCGTTGATCACCGCGAAGAACACCAGCGGCACCGCGATCATCTTGATCAGGGTGACATACAGGTCGCCCAACGGGCCGAACCAGACCTCGGCCACGGGACCCAGCAGCCAACCGGCCAGCGCGCCCAGCACGAAGCCGCCGAGTACACGCTGCCAGAACGGGATCCGCAGCCACGCCGATACCAGCGCCATGAGCCTTCCAGGGGGAGAGTGATACAGCTGGCCACCTTAGCCCAAGCCGCCCGTGCGGACGAGGCGTACAGGGAAAATCAGCGTGTCATCGGCGTGCCTTGCAGCGTTCTGCATAATGAACGCCCGTACCATCCGTGAGATCCGCGCGTCCATGCCCCGTTCCACCCCTCTGCTGGCGGCCCTGGCCACCACCCTGCTGCTTGGCGCCTGCGCCACTCCCGCTTCTTCCTCCCGCATCGGCGGCGGTTCTGTTCAGGTCGATGTACCAGCAGTGGCCCACCCGTCCGGTGAAACCCCGCAGTGGTGGTACCGCAGCGGCGCCGCCCGTGCCGCCGGCAGTGGCGCGATGGACGGCCGCGCGAAGAACGTGATCCTGTTCCTGGGCGATGGCATGAGCCTGACCACCGTGGCCGCCGCGCGCATCTTCGAGGGCCAGCGCAACGGCAACCCCGGCGAGGAGAACCTGCTGTCGTGGGAACGCTTCCCGGCCACGGCGTTCAGCAAGACCTACAACACCGATTCGCAGACCCCCGATTCGGCCGGCACCATGACGGCCATCACCACCGGGGTGAAGACCCACATGGGCGCCATCGGGGTCAGCGCGGGCAGCCGCAGCGACTGCGCCGACAGCCTGGGCAAGGGCCTGCTGACCTGGTTGCAGCTGGCCGACAGCGCCGGCATGGCGACCGGCGTGGTGTCCACCGCGCGCCTGACCCATGCCACGCCGGCGGCGACCTACGCCCATTCGCCGGAGCGCAACTGGGAGAGCGACGCGGACCTGCCGGACGCGGCGAAGGCCGCCGGCTGCCAGGACATCGCCCAGCAGCTGCTGTCCACCTCGCGCTATGGCCGCGGACCGCTGGTCGCGCTGGGTGGCGGCCGCGGCCAGTTCACCACCGTGGAAGAGACCGACCCGGAGTACGACGACAAGGTGGGCCTGCGCCTGGACGGGCGCAGCCTGGTCAGCGAATGGAAGCAGGCGCATCCGCAGGGCGCGTATGTATGGAATGCACGGCAGCTGCAGGCCGCGGCCACCGCGCCGGCGATCCTGGGCCTGTTCGAGCCGGACCACATGCGTTATGACGCCGAACGTGGCGAAGATCCCTCCGGTGAGCCCAGCCTGGCCGACCTGACCCGGGCCGCCATCGCCAACCTCTCGCGCCACAAGGAGGGCTACGTGCTGATGGTGGAAGGTGCGCGGATCGACCATGCCAACCACAGCGGCAATGCCTACCGCGCCCTGAGCGACACCGTGGCCCTGTCCGACGCGGTGCGCGCCGCGGCCGACGCCACCTCCGACCAGGACACCCTGATCATCGTCACCGCCGACCATTCGCACACGCTGAACTTCGTCGGCTACCCGGCACGTGGCAACCCGATCCTGGGCAAGGTCAAGGACAAGGGCGGCGAAGACGGCGCCGGCGCGCTGGACCTGGCCCGTGACGGCACCGGCCTGCCCTACACGACCCTGAGCTATGCCAACGGCCCGGGCTTCACCGGCGCCAGCAACCAGCGGCCGGCCGGCCCCAAGACCTACCCGCATGCGCCGAGCAGCTTCGACCCGGCCAAGGGCCGGCCGGACCTGACCCACGTCGATACCGAACACCGCGATTACATGCAGGAAGCGCTGGTGCCGATGAAGAGCGAAAGCCACGGCGGCGAAGACGTGGGCATCTGGGCCCGCGGCCCCGGCAGCAGGGCGGTGCGCGGCACCATGGAACAGAACACGATCTACCACATGATCGTGCAGGCCACCCCGCGTCTGCGCGAGCGGCTGTGCCGGGCGGGCACCTGCGACGCCCACGGCGTGCCGGTGGAACTGCCGACACCGAAGGCGTTCGAGCGCGCGGTCGAGTGACGGCCGGGCAGCGCCCGGCGCGTCACGTCCGCACCCATTCCGATGGCGATGGATCGCGTCAACGCCGATACTCCAACCGTGCCTGACCCAACCGCCCCGATCAGCCCATTGCCCCCCGTGCCCGACCTGCCCGCCCCGGTGCTGGTCGGGTTCAGTGGCGGGCTGGATTCGACCGTGCTGCTGCACTGGCTGTCGCAGTCCGCCGCGCAGCGGGCGGCCGGGCTGCACGCGGTGCACGTCCACCACGGCCTGCAGGCCGATGCCGATCGCTGGGCCGCCCATTGCCAGGCGATCTGCACCGCCTGGTCGATTCCCCTGCAGGTGGTCCATGTAACCGTTCCACGCGACACCGGCGAAGGGCTGGAAGCGGCCGCCCGGCATGTGCGACGTGACGCCTTTGCGCGGGTGCTGCGCGACGGTGAACACCTCGCCCTGGCCCACCATCGCGACGACCAGGCCGAAACCTTCCTGCTGCGTGCGCTGCGCGGCTCCGGCGTGGACGGATTGGCCGCGATCCGCGCGCATGCCCCGTTCGCTGCCGGATCGATCTGGCGCCCGCTGCTGCACCTGCCTCGCAGCGCGCTGCAGGCCCATGCGCAGGCGCATGCGCTGCACTGGATCGACGACCCCAGCAATGCCAGCGACGCAGCCGATCGCAATTTCCTGCGCCTGCACGTGCTGCCGCTGCTGCAGCAGCGCTGGCCGCATGCCGACGCGGCGTTCGCGCGCAGCGCCGAGCTCAGCGCCCAGGCCCAGCGCCTGCTGGATACGTCCGACCAGGACACCCTGCGCCGCTGCACGGTATCGCCGGGGGTGCTGGACTGCGCGCGGCTGCAACGGCAGCCGCGCGAACGCCGTGCGCGCCTGTTGCGGCACTGGGTGCGCAGCGCCGGACAGCCCCCCCTGCCGGCGGCCGGGGTACAGGCGATCGAACGCGACGTGCTGCCGGCGACGCAGGATGCGGATGCGCAGTTCGCCTGGCAGGGCGTACGCATCCGGCGCTGGCGCGGGCACCTGTACCTGCTGCCCATGGCATTGGCGCTGCCCTTGGACTGGCGCGTCAACTGGGACGGGTCCACGCCGCTGGCCCTGCCCGATGGCGGCGAACTTGCGCTGCTGGGCCGGCGACGCCTGCCCGAGCCGGTGCAGGTCAGCGCGCGCCGCGGGGGCGAGCGCATCCAGCTGCCGGGTCGCAGCCATACGCACGCACTCAAAGACCTGCTGCAGCAGCGCGGCCTGCCCCCCTGGCAGCGCCGCCAGCTGCCGTTGCTGTATGCAGGCGATGCCCTGCTGGCCGCTGGCGACCGCGTGATCGGCGCGCCGTTGCAGCACTGGCTGGATGAACACGACGCGCAGTTGCGATGGACGCCGGGCACGGCCTGAATTGACCCCCCGCAGCTGGCGCTTCACACTTGCAGCATGGCCAAGAAATCCCCCACAGACGCCTCCCCGGTCGCCCACTTCGAGCATTCGCTGGAAGAACTGGAGCTGCTGGTGGAGAAGATGGAAACCGGCGAGATGAGCCTGGAACAGTCGCTCAGCGCATACGAACGCGGGGTTGGGCTGTACCGCCAGTGCCAGCAGGCGCTGGAACAGGCCGAGCTGCGCGTTCGCCTGCTCAGCGACCCGGCGCGTCCGGACACCGCCGAGCCGTTCGACCCGCCCCGCCATGACGGTTGAGTCCACGTTCGCGCGTTGGCGCGAACGCATCGAAGCCCAGCTCGACGCCAGCCTGCCCTCGTCGCACCACGCACCGCAGCGCCTGCACCAGGCGATGCGCCATGCGGTACTCGGCGGCGGCAAGCGCATGCGCCCGCTGCTGGTGTACGCCAGCGGGCAGGTGTTCGGCGCGGACGAGGCTGCGCTGGACGCGCCGGCGATGGCCGTGGAGCTGGTCCACGCGTATTCGCTGGTGCATGACGACCTCCCGGCCATGGACGACGACGCATTGCGCCGTGGCCGCCCCACCACGCACATCGCCTTCGACGAAGCGACCGCCATCCTGGCCGGCGATGCGCTGCAGACGCGCGCGTTCGGCCTGCTGGCCGACGCCGCGTTGCCGCCGCTGCTGCGCGTGCACTGCCTGCAGGCACTCACCCACGCCTCGGGCGCGGCCGGCATGTGCGGGGGCCAGGCCCTCGATATCGCTGCCACCGGGCAGGCACAGCCGTTGGCCGACCTGCAGCGCATGCACGCGCTGAAGACCGGCGCGCTGATCCGCGCGGCGGTACGCATGGGCGCGCTGTGCGGCGACGCAGCGCAGGCCGACCTCGCCCAGCTGGACGATTTCGCCGACGCGCTGGGCCTGGCCTTCCAGGTGCGCGATGACATCCTGGACGTGGAAGCCAGCTCGGAACAGTTGGGCAAGACGGCCGGCAAGGACCAGGCACAGGCCAAGTCCACATTCCCGGCATTGTTGGGGATGGACGGTGCGAAGGCCGAGTTGGCCGCACTGCGCGAGCGCATGCACGCCAGCCTTGCCGGTTACGACGAGCGCGCCGATGCATTGCGTGCATTGGGCCGTCTGGCGGTCGAGCGCAACCACTGACGGTAGGTACCGACCGCAGGTCGGTACGGCAGCCACGCAGGCCGTGGCGTTACGGATCAGAACGAAAAACGCCCGGCATTGCCGGGCGTTTTTCGTGGAATACCGACCCACGGTCGGTATCTACCGTGATTCTCGGCGGGCACCGGGCGTTGCCGGTACACGCCAGCGGTCACTTGACCAGGCGCAGCGCGAACGGATAGCGGTACGCCTCGCCGTTGTTGGCCTTCACCGCGGCGATGATGCAGAACACCAGGTTGAGGATCCCGACCAGCGGGGCCAGCAGGCCGCCGATGATCACGATCATCAGGATGAAGCAGATGATCATCGCCAGGGTGACGGTGATCTGGAAGTTCAGCGCTTCCTTGGCCTGGTCGGTGACAAAGCCCTTGCTGCTGTCATCCTTGCTGATCAACCAGATGATGAGCGGGCCGATGAACCAGGTGAAGATGCCCAGCAGGTGCGCGGCCAGGGCCATCGTGCGCTGGTCGCTGGGTACCGGGCCGACGCTGGTCGGCGGCGGCGGCGGCGGGGCGGTGACGTTGTCGAATTCGCTCACGTGAAACTCCTTATCCAGTGTGTGGGTGGTGCGCGGCAGGCTCCCCGCCTGCCCAGGCAGCCGGCACAGGATACGTCAATCGATGCCGTCAATCGTTACCGGCCACCGTCATTCGTCCCACCAGGATCGAGCCGACCTGCACGTGCGAGCGGCGATCGATATCGCTGCCCACCGCCTCGATCGACGCGAACATGTCCTTCAGGTTGCCGGCGATGGTGATGCCGTCGACCGGGTACTGGATCTCGCCGTTCTCCACCCGGAAGCCACCGGCGCCACGCGAGTAGTCGCCGGTGACGCCGTTGACGCCCTGCCCCATCAGTTCGGTGACCAGCAGGCCGTCGCCCATCTGCCGCGCCATCGACGTGAGATCGCCCGCGTTGGCGCGCACCAGCAGGTTGTGCACGCCACCGGCATTGCCGGTGGTGACCAGGCCGAGCTTGCGCGCCGAATAGCTGCCCAGCACATAGCGCTGCAGCACGCCCGCGTCGATCAACGCCGAATCGCGGGTGGCCACACCGTCCCCGTCGAAGGCGGTCGATCGCAGCCCGCGGCGCAGCAGCGGCCGTTCGTCCACCGCGAACCAGTCCGGGAACAGCTGCGTGCCCACGCTGTCGAGCAGGAAGCTGGCCCGGCGGTACAGCGCCCCGCCGGACACCGCACCCAGCAGGTGGCCGATCAGGGAACGGGCCACTTCCGGGGAATACAGCACCGGCATCTGCGCGGTGGCCATCGAACGCGGCTGCAGGCGGGCCACGGTGCGCTCGGCGGCGCGCCGGCCGATCGACGCGGCGTCCTCCAGGTCTTCCCGGGCCAGTGCACTGCTGTACCAACCGTCGCGCTGCATGCCGTCGCCCTGCCCGGCGATCAGCGCGCAGCCCACCGAATGGTGGCTGCTGCGGTCGCGGCCGATGAAGCCATGCGAATTGGCATACACCGACAGGCTGGTGGCGGTGGCGGCCGAGGCGCCGTCGGAATTCTGGATGCGGGGGTCGGCGTCGCGCCCGGCCGCTTCGCAGGCCAGCGCCAGGTCCACCGCCTGGTCGGCCTGCAGCGCCCACGGGTGCCAGCTGTCCAGGTCGGGGAAGTCGCGCGCCATCAGCGCCGGGTCGGCCAGCCCGGCGGCGGCATCGTCTTCGGTATGCCGGGCGATCGCGCAGGCCTGGGCCACGGTTGCCTCCAGGCTGGCCGGCTGCAGGTCGGCGGTGCTGGCACTGCCCTTGCGCTGGCCGAAGTACACGGTCACGGCGATGCCGCGGTCGCGGGTGGATTCCACCGTTTCGACCTCGCCCAGGCGCACGTTCACGTCCAGCCCGCGTTCTTCGCTGCAGCTGACCTCGGCCTGGCTGGCGCCCATCGCCCGGGCCCGGGCCAGCAGCTGCTGGGAAATGTCGGCCAGCTGTTCCAGCCGCTGCAGGCTGTCGTCGGCGGCGGGCGCTTCAGGGGAGATCACGTTCAATGCTTTATCCTGTACGGGTGAGTGCCGGGCGCAACGCCGGGCGCAGTTCTGGAAGTGGAAACAAGACGATGCGCGGACGCGACGAAGAAACCGGTGAATTCCTTGACATCAGCCGCAGCCAGAACCGGCGCGACGCGCTGGACGTGCTGGCCCTGGGCGAGAAGCTGGTGTCGCTGACGCCGGCGCAGCTGGCCCGCGTGCCGGTGCCGGAAGACCTGCTGCCGCACATCGCCGAAGCCAAGCGGATCACCGCACACATCGCCCACAAGCGCCAGCTGGCGTTCCTGGCCAAGCACATGCGCCGCGAGGACGAGGCCACGCTGGACGCGATCCGCGACGCGCTGGACGTGAACAGCGAAACCTCGCGCCGCGAAGTGGCGGCCCTGCACCGCGCCGAAGACTGGCGCGAGCGCCTGCTCAAGGACGGCGACAAGGCGCTGTCGACGCTGCTGGAAGAATACCCGCAGGCCGACCGCCAGCAGCTGCGCACGCTGGTGCGCAACGCGCAGGCCGAGCGGGCGAAGAACAAGCCGCCGCGGGCCTTCCGCGAGCTCTACCAGGTGCTGCGCAACCTGTTCGTGCCGGCTGCGCTGGGCCTGGACGGCGTTGCGTCCGAGGCCGGTGCCGCCGACGACGACCTCGACGACGACAGCAACGACTGAAGCGGGCAGGCAGGACGGGCGCATCCGGCGGATCAGGCCTGGGTGCCGCCCACGGTGATGCCGTCGATCAGCAGCGACGGCTGGCCCACGCCCACCGGTACGCTCTGACCGTCCTTGCCGCAGACGCCCACACCTTCGTCCAGCGCCAGGTCGTTGCCGATCATGCGTACCTTCTGCATGGTTTCCGGGCCATTGCCGATCAACGTGGCCCCCTTCACCGGCGCGGTCACCCGACCGTCTTCGATCAGGTAGGCCTCGGTGGCCGAGAACACGTACTTGCCGCTGGTGATGTCGACCTGGCCGCCACCGAAGTTGACCGCATACAGGCCACGCTTGACCGAACGGATCATGTCTTCCGGGTCGTGCTGGCCGGCGCGCATGTAGGTATTGGTCATCCGCGGCATGGTCATGTGCGCGAACGACTCGCGCCGCCCGTTGCCGGTGGGCGCCACGCCCATCAGGCGCGCATTGAGCGAATCCTGCATGTAGCCGACCAGGATGCCGTCCTCGATCAGCGTGGTGCACTGGGTCGGGTGGCCTTCGTCGTCGATGTTGAGCGAACCGCGGCGACCGTCGAGGGTGCCGTCGTCGACGATGGTCACGCCGGGCGCGGCCACGCGCTCACCGATGCGGCCGGCATACACGCTGGTGCCCTTGCGGTTGAAGTCGCCTTCCAGGCCATGGCCCACCGCCTCGTGCAGCAGCACGCCCGGCCAGCCCGGACCCAGCACCACGGTCATCACCCCGGCCGGCGCCGGAATCGCCTCCAGGTTCACCAGCGCCTGGCGCAGCGCCTCGCGGGCAAACGCCTCCGGGCGTCCATCGGCGAACAGTTCGGCATAGCTGTAGCGACCGCCACCCCCGGCATACCCGGACTCGCGGCGGCCCTGCTGTTCCACGATCACCTGCACGTTCAAGCGCACCAGCGGGCGGATATCGCCGGCCAGCACGCCATCGCTGCGTGCGATCAGCACCGTATCCACCCCGCCGGACAGGCTGACCATCACCTGCTGCACGCGCGGGTCGGCCGCGCGCAGGTAGCGGTCCAGGCGCTTGAGCACCTCCACCTTGGCTTCATTGCCCATGCCGTCGATCGGGTCCAGGGCCGGGTACAGCGCGCGCGCCGTGCCACGCACCAGCGCACGCGCCGGCTGTGCGCCGCCGTCGCGGGAAATCGCGCGCGCCGACTGCGCCGCGGCCAGCAGCGCATCGCCGTGGATGTCGTCGGAATAGGAGAAGCCGGTCTTCTCGCCGGCGATGGCGCGCACGCCCACGCCCTGTTCGATGGAATGGGCGCCGTCCTTGACGATGCCATCTTCCACGCTCCAGCTTTCGCGGCGCGCGTGCTGGAAATAAAGGTCGCCGAAATCGATGCCCGGTCCGAGCAGGGTGCCGAAGGTGCGTTCCAGGCCGCCCGCGTCGAGTCCGGCGGGCAGCAGCAGGCGGTCTTGGGCAAGGGTAAGTGCGTTGTCGGTCATGGTCTTGATCTATGGGCGCCGGCCGCCTTCGCAAGCCGGGCGCGGGAAAGAGGGGTCAACGCGGGGGCGCCTGGTCACGGTCGATCACGTCAACCTTGGGCTCGGCCCAGGGGCCGGTAACGCGGTAGGTCTTGGCCCCGATCTCCCCGAGGGGCTTGGACAGCACGGCATTGGCCGCGGCACCTACCGCCGCGCCCACCGGTCCGCCGGCGACCGCGCCGACCACGGTGAGCAGGTTGCCCGCGCGCGGATTGACGTCGATGGTCTGGTCGAACTGCTGGCGGCGCAGGTCGGTGCGGCCGCGGATGCTGATGTTGGCCGCCGGGCCTTCGATCAGCACCTTGTCGGTGGTGGCCATGCCATCGGCGAAGTCCAGCGTGCCGGCCACCTGGTTGAAGGCAAAGCCCTTGGAGAAGAAATCGCGGAAGTCGAACATCAGCCGACGCGGCAGCTGGGTCACGCTGAGCAGGCCCAGCACGCGGCCCGCACCGGGTTCCAGCTCCAGCAACTGGCCGTTGCGGGCATGTACCTGCATCCGGCCCTGCAGCGCGCCCAGCTGGAAGTCCGACGGACCGCCCTCCCACCCGGCCTCCAGGCGGATCTGGCCCTGGCCGCCGCGCAGCTGGCCACCGTAATCCAGGTTCTGCATCAACCCGCCCAGGTCGTCGCTGTCCACGTTGACCTCCACGTGGGTACTGGCCGCCGCGCCCATGCCCAGCCAGCGGCCCTGGATGTCGATGGCCTGCTTCGGCGCGCGGAACTGCAGCTTGTCCACGCTCAGCCCGTTGCCGAACGGCCGCGTGCGCAGCACCGCCTGGCCCAGCCGGGCCTTGCCGAACTGCAGGTCGGCCACGTCCAGCGACAACGGTGGGATCTTCGCCGGGTTGGTGTCGTTGGCACTGGCCTGCACCCGCGCCGGGAGCGTGGTCTCGGGCGGAAGCAGGATCGGCGCACCATCCCCAGGCGCCTTGATCGGCGCAGGCGGCGACTGCCAGTGCACGCGTTCGAGCGTGCCGACGATGGGCGCGCCGTCCGCGCTGGGCACGCTCAGGCTGCCGGCCAGCGACGGACCGTCCAGGCGCACGTCCACGCCGTGGCCGGCCGGGCGCAGCTGCAAGCGGGTCTGCGGGAACATGCCGCCGGCCAGCAGCAGCTGGCCGACCTGCACATCGACCTGGCGCAGCGGCATCGGGTCGGCGCCGGGGGTGCCGCCCGGCGAGCGCGCCAGCGCGATCCAGTCCAGTGCATCCAGCGAGCCGCTGCGTCCATTCACCACCAGCCCGCTGGCCGGCGGGTCGCGGTCGACCTTGTCGCTGCCCAGCGTGACCTGCACGCCGGTCTGGCCGTCGTGGGTACGCGCGGCCAGGGCCAGGCGCTGGCCGAACGCCACGTCCACGCGGCCGACGCCCATCGGCAGCTGCACCGCGACGGCCGTGTCCAGCGGCGTCCCGGCCGGCTTGTCCAGCGGCGCCGGCAGGTCCAGGCGGGTGCCGACCAGGTCCGAATGCAGCTGCAGCAGCGTGGGCGGCGCGGCCTTGCTGCCCGCGGCCACCTTCGGCAGGGTCACGCCGATGGTCCAGCGCGAGGTGCCCTCGATGTACGGCTTGAGCCAGCCCAGTTCGGGGGCACGGTCCAGCAGCAGCCCGGCGTCCAGCGCCGCGCCAAGTTCCGCTTCAAAGGCCTGCTGCGGGTCGCGCACGTAGCCGCCGGCGCGCAGGCTCAACTGGCCGTCCTGGCCAAGGTGGCGGACCGCCAGCGCTTCGGCGCCGAAGCCGTCCTGGCTGTAACGGGCCTGCCCGCGCATCGCATCGAAGGTCAGGTCGAAGCGCTTGTCCGACAGGGTCGCACCGTCCAGCTCCACCGTTCCCTGCAGGTGGCCCACGCCCTGGTCGCGGTGCAACGGCTGCAGCAGGTCGAAGCTCACGGCGGCCGGGCCCTTGGCGCTCAGGTTGTCCAGCGAATCGGCGTAGGTCCGGTGCAGCGGGCTCTGCTTGAGCATCGCCAGCAGCGCACCGGCATCGCTGCGGCTGTTGGCCTTGACGTACAGCGCGGTGGCACCGAAATCGGGGATGCCCGCATCGAAGTGGTCCACGGCCACGCCGGCCAGGTCGCCGCGCCCGTGCATTTCAAACCCGGGGCCGATGAAGGCGATATCGCCATCGACCTTGTCCATGGTCGGCCAATCGCGCTGGAAGCGGATGCTGCCATTGTCGATACGCCCGGTCGCCTCGAAGCGACCGTTGTGCTGGTCGAACGGCCAGTCTTCCAGGTCACCGGTGACCAGGCCGATGCCGCCGCGGACGTAACCGCCCACCAGCGCTGCATCCAGCCAGTCGGTGGCGCCCTTGCTCATCTTGGAATGGATCCAGAAGCGCTTGGCGGCGGTCATCGGCACGTCGTCCAGGCTGGCGGCCAGCTGCATCCACGGCCGTGTGCCATCGCCCTGGAACCACAGCGTGCCGCGCACGTCGGCGGCGTAGTCGGTGCCCTGCACCCGCAGCGCCGGGGTGCCGATCCGCCAACCGCCGCCTTCGTCGCGCCACCCCACCATGCTGCCGGCAAGGCGGACGTCGTGGCGCACGCCAAACCCGGTAGGCCAGTCGAACTGCATCATCCGGGTGGGCTGCAGATCGAGCCGGAAGCCGTCGGCGTCGCCGTCGAAATGGCCGCCCACGCCGCTCAGGCCCGGCGCGTGGCCGACCGGGGCGAAGCGAATCTCTTCCAGCTCGCCGTCGATGCTGAGCGGGCCATCGCGCTCGCCCGCCACGCGCACGCGGCTCATCCGCACCTGCGGTGCCGCCGCGTGCAGCCAGCCGCGCAGGCCCGGTTCGATCCGGTCGGTGAGTGCCAGCCCGCGCAACAGCGCGGTGGCGTCGATGTTGTCGCCGGCCAGCGCCATGTGCTGGCCGCCGGCAAGCAACAACCCATCCAGGCGCTCGGTGCGCCCTTCCATGCCGATCCGCAGCGTGGGCGCGTCCGCCCGCCAGCCGCCCTGCACCCAGCGCCAGCGCGCACGCAGCTGCAGCGCGTCCAGTGTCATCACCGGGCGCGTGCCGTCGGCCAGGCGCGCGCCACGCAGCTGGACGCCCTGCAGGTTCGCGTCGCTGGTCAGCATCACCACCCGGTGGTCGCGCAGGTCCGCCCAGGCGTCGAGCCTGCCGGTGCCCTGCACCAGCGACACACCGCCCACGGCCAACAGCGCGCCCCAGCTGCGGAAGTCGGCCGGGTCCGCCCCCAGCCAGGCCTGGCCGTCGCCCTTGGCACGATCAAATCCCAGCACGGCGGTCAGGGGTGCGCCCTGCAGGTCGGCCCAGGCGCGCGCCCCGACCGACACCCGCTCACCGTTCACCCGCAGGCGCAGGTCGATCCGCGGCAGTTCGGCCTGCAGCTTCAGCGACGGCGCCTCCACCCGCAGCCGGCCGCCAATCACCTGCAGCTCGCCCAGGCGCCGCAATGTCTCCAACGGGTCGCCGCCGGCCTTCGGCTGCGGCAGTCCCTGCACCGACCAGCGACCGTCCTCGGCCCGCTGCAGCACCAGCGCCAGTCCGCGCAGGCGCAGTTCGGTCAGCGAGTGACCGGGCAGCACCCCGGAATACAGCGACACCAGCACTTCGGCCTCGCCAATGCGCAGGCCGTCGCCGCTGCCGATGCGCAGGCCCTTGAGCGCAAGCAGCGGGCCGCGCCGGGTCCAGCGGGTCTGCAGACTGTCGAACGCCACCGGCTGTCCGGCGCGCGCGCTCAGCCAGCCGGCCACCTTGTCCGGATGACGCTCGGCCAACGGCAGCAGCTGGCTGACGCTGCCCACCAGCACCGCCACGCAGACCAATACGATCGCCATGGCATAGACGGCATGGCGGCGAATCCTTCGCAGTCGCAGGCGCAGCGGCGCGCTCATCGGGCCGCGCGTGCGCCCGCGCGGCCGTGCGCGGGCGGGCTCAGGTCACAGCAGGACGACATCGAACTGCTCCTGCAGGTACTGCTCGTCGGCCTGGAAGCGGATCGACTTGCCCAGGAATTCCTCCAGCTCGGCCACCGCCGCCGATTCCTCATCGGTGATCCGGGCCACCACCTTGGACGAGGCGATCACCAGCAGCCGCGCGGCATCGAACTGGCGCACCGCCCGGGTGATCTCACGGAAAATCTCGTAGGTCACCGTTTCGGCGGTCTTGATCGACCCGCGCCCGCTGCATTCCGGGCACGGTTCGGACAACTGCCGCTCCAGGCTCTCCACGGTGCGCTTGCGGGTCATCTCCACCAGTCCCAACGGCGAGAACTCGTACACCGTGGTCTTGGCATGGTCGCGCGCCAGCGCCTTTTCCAGGGTGCGCAGCACCTGGCGGCGGTGTTCGGCATCGTCCATGTCGATGAAGTCGATGATGATGATCCCGCCCAGGTTGCGCAGCCGCAGCTGGCGCGCCACCGACTGGGCGGCCTCCAGGTTGGTGCGGAACACCGTCTCCTCCAGGTTGCGCTGCCCGAGGAACGAGCCGGTGTTCACGTCGATGGTGGTCATCGCCTCGGTCTGGTCGATCACCAGGTAACCGCCGGATTTGAGCGGGACCTGCTTGTCCAGCGCGCGGCCGATTTCATCTTCCACTCCGAACATGTCGAAGATCGGGCGGTCGCCGCTGTACAGCTCCAGCTTCTCGGCCAGCACCGGCATGTACTTGGCCACGAAGGCCTGCAGCTGGGTAAAGGTTTCCTTGGAATCCACCTTGACCTTGTCCACGTCCTTGCGGATCAGATCGCGCACCGAGCGCAGCGGCAGGCTGAGGTCTTCGTAGATCACGCTGCACGGGGTCGCCTCGCGGCCACGACGCTCGACCACGTTCCAGACCCGCGAGAGATAGGCGATGTCTTCGGCAATGGCCTCGGCCGGTTGGCCTTCGGCATTGGTCCGCACGATGTAGCCGTAGCCGCCATGCTGGGCGGACAGTTCGGTGACCAGCGTCTTCAGGCGCGCGCGCTCGGCTTCGTCTTCGATCCGCGCCGACACGCCGACCACCTTGGACTGCGGCAGCAGCACCATGTAGCGCGACGGAATGCTGATCTGCGTGGTCAGGCGGGCGCCCTTGGTGCCGATCGGGTCCTTGACCACCTGCACCACGATGTCCTGCCCGTCGCGCAGCAGTTCCACGATCGGAACCGACGACGGCGGCGGCAACATGGTGCCTTCGGTGTCCGGGCTGGCGACCGGGGCCGGGCGGACCACGTCATTGGCGTGCAGGAACGCGGCGCGCTCGAGCCCGACCTCGACGAAGGCCGCCTGCATGCCCGGCATCACCCGCTGCACCTTGCCCTTGTAGATGTTGCCGACCACCCCGCGGCGCCAGCCACGTTCGATGTGCAGCTCCTGCAGCATGCCGTTTTCGATGACCGCCACGCGGGTTTCACGTGGGGTGACGTTGACCAGGATTTCTTCAGACACGGGCGACTCCCTTCGATTCGAACGCCTTCAGCAACTGCTCGGTCTGTTGCAGGGGCAATCCCATCACACCCGAATAGCTTCCCGCCAGATGGCGGATGTATCGCTCGGCCCCGCCCTGGATGGCGTAGGCACCCGCCTTGCCCATCGGCTCGCCGCTGGCCACATAGGCAGCAAGGGTGGCCTCGTCCAGCGCGATGAATTCCACCTCCGACACCACCTGCACTACCTGTTCGTGGCCGCGGGCGACCAGCGCCACCCCGGTCATCACCTGGTGCGTACGGCCGGACAGCCGGCGCAGCATGGCGGCGGCATCCTCGGCGTCGACCGGCTTGCCGAACACCTCCCCGTCCAGCACCACTTCGGTGTCCGCGCCCAGCACCACCGCCTCCGGGTCGTCGGCCAGCAACGCAAACCCGGCCCGGGCCTTGTCGAGGGCCACGCGCTGCACGTAGGCCTGGGCGGTTTCCGTGGCGGCCCGGACCTCGGGCACGTCCAGGTCGAGCGCGCGGAACGGTCGGTCCAGGCGCGCCAGCAGTTGGGTTCGTCGGGGCGAACGAGAGGCGAGATAAAGCATCGCGGAAGCATAACCTGCGGGCCCTGTCTGAATCGCGAGCAACGCGGCCGAATCGTCATCAACCCCGATAAACCTCACCAGACGTTCATCGCTCCGACACCAACCTCAACGCCTTCACATGGAGAGACCTATGCGCCGCCCGTCCTTGTCCCCGCTGCTGCTTGCCCTGTCCCTTGCCCTGGGAACCTCGATGACCGCCCACGCCCAGACCCCGCCTGCCATCGCCGTCCCCGCCGACAGCACCCTGCTCAACATCTCGGCCAACGCCGAAGCCCGCCGCGTGCCCGACGTGGCCACGCTGTCGGCCGGCGTGGTCACCCAGGCCACCGACGGCAACACGGCCATGCGCCAGAACGCCGAACAGATGGTCAAGGTGCTTGCCGCGATCAAGGCCGCCGGCATCGCCGAGCGCGATGTGCAGACCAGCGGGGTCAACCTCAGCCCGCAGTACCGCTACGCCGAGAATGAGGCGCCGAAGATCACCGGCTACCAGGCCAGCAACACCGTCAGCCTGAAGGTGCGCGACATCGCCAGGCTGGGCAAGGTCCTCGACGCGCTGGCCGCACAGGGCGCCAACCAGATCAACGGCCCGCAGTTCGAGATCGACAAGCCCGAGCCGGTCTATGACGAGGCCCGCCTGGCCGCACTGAAGAAGGCCCAGGCCCGCGCCGAAACCTATGCCACGTCGCTGGGCCTGCGCGTGCGCCGTATCGTCAGCATCTCCGAAAGCGGCGGCGGCAACTTCCGGCCGGTGATGATGCGCGCCGCAGCCGCACCGATGGCCGCCGATGTCTCCACCCCGGTCTCGCCCGGCGAATCGACCGTGTCGGTCAACCTGGACGTGGTCTTCGACCTGGGCCGGTAAGCCCGCCCGGTAATCGACCTGGGCCGGTGAGCCCACCCGGTAATCGACCTGGGCCGGTGAGCCCACCCGGTCGTCGACCTGGGCCGGTGGCCCACCCGGTAGCAGCGGACCGTTGGTCCGCTGTTTTCCTGACCGGCAGCGAAACACCCACGCCCCCCCTGCCTTCCGGCCCGCGCCGGGCTGCGGTATTGCTGTCATTGCGGGGGCCCCGCCCCTGCACGTTGATGTTCCCGCACGCACATCTGGCAAGGAGAGTGGAGCATGGTCCGTACGCATCCCCCGGTGGTACCGCTGCAGATCGACGTCCCGCGCGTGCTCGGCTGGAGCACCGCGCTGGCCCTGCACCTGCTCGCGCTGATGCTGCTGCTGATTCCCGCCGCCTATGTGGCCGCCCCGCTGCCACGCGAGCGGACCGTGGTGAACCTGATCGCCCCGCCGGTGCCGCAGCCCGATCCGCCGCCGCTGATACAACCGCAGGAACCGGTGCCGGTGCGCGCGCCGACCACCACCCCGCGCGTGGCCCCCTTGCCCCCACCCACCGCCACGGCCGACGACGTGCTGGCGGTGCCGCCCCTGCCGGCCAGCGACGTGCAGGCGCCGACCCTGGCACCGGTCGAGCCGGCCGCGGCGGCCCCCGGGAGTGGCGTGCAGCTGCAGTACCGCACCGCGCCGCCGCCGAGCTACCCCATCGCCGCCCTGCGTGCCGGCGAGCAGGGCACGGTGACGCTGCGGGTGCAGGTCGACGCCGACGGCAGGCCGAGCAGCGTGTCCATCGAGCGCAGCAGCGGCTCGCGGGCGCTGGACAGCGCGGCACGGCAGCAGGTACTGCGCCATTGGCGCTTCGTCCCGGCCCAGGTCGACGGGCAGGCCGTAGCGGCCGTGGGTCTGGTCCCGGTGAGCTTCTCGCTGCCACAGTGACGTGAACGACGTGGGGAGCCGGTCCGGGCTCCCCACGTCCCTTGACGCGCGTCACGAATCATACGAATTAAGCAATTTTTCACGGTTACGTCACCTGTTGGAAACCTAGATTGGCCCCGACGCGTCAATCCATTGACGGCGCCCAGCCCAGACCCAGGTTTTCCAGTCAGGAGAGAAGCTGTGAAACACCCGATCCAACAACGCTACAACCGCCGTCGCAACCCCCTTTCCCGCTCCATTGCCATGTCGCTTACCAGCAGCGTGCTGCTGCTTGCCGGCGCCTTCGCTTCCTCCTCGGCCCTGGCCCAGGATCAGGGCGCCACCAACCTGGACCGCATCACGGTCACCGGTTCCAATATTCCCCGCACCAATACCGAAACCCCCTCCCCCGTGCAGGTGGTGACGCGCCAGGACATCGACCGCAGCGGCAAGACCACCGTGGCCGAATACCTGCAGACGCTGACCTCCGACGGTGCCGGCTCCATTCCCAAGACGTTCGGCAACGGCTTTGCCGGCGGCGGCGCGGGCATTTCGCTGCGTGGCCTGGGCGCCGGCTCCACGCTGGTGCTGTTGAATGGCCGCCGCATGGCCACCTACGGCCTGGCCGATGACGGCCAGAAGGTCTTCACCGACCTGAGCACCATCCCGCTGGATGCGGTCGAGCGCGTGGAAGTGCTCAAGGACGGCGCCTCGGCGATCTACGGCTCCGACGCCATCGCCGGCGTGGTCAACATCATCCTGCGCAGCGATTTCGATGGCGTGATCCTGCGCGGCTCGTACGGCCTGTCCGGCGACAGCGATGGCGACGCCAAGAAGGCGACCTTGACCGCCGGCACCGGCGATATCGCCGAAGACGGCTGGAACGCGTTCTTCAGCCTGGATGTCGGCAAGACCGACGCGATCAAGATCAGCGACCGCAAGAACCGCGACTGGATCGGCACCGGTGACCTGCGTCCGTGGGGCATCAGCGCGCGGGATTCGCAGTTCCTCGGCGGCGCATTCCTCGGTGGCGGCACCAGCGGCGGCGCCGGTCCCAACGGCTCGGTGTTCGATGACCGTGCCGTGACCGCCACCAGTCCGGCGTTCCTGGTTCCCTTGCCGGGCTGCGAAGGCCTGACCACCATTCCCGGGCAGACCGCCGCGTCCATCGCCGAAGACGGCTGCCTGTGGAACCCGGCCCAGCTTTACCGCGACCTGAGCCCGAAGGAGGAATACGTCAACGTGTTCGGCCGCGCCAGCTTCGCGTATGGCGAAGGCGGCGAAATCTACACCGAAATCGGCTACTCGAAGAAAGAAACGGTCTTCAGCAACACGCCGTCCGGCGTGTCCGGCAGCTGGGGCTACCCGCTGGGCCCGGTCAACGCCAACAGTGGCCCGGACGCCACCGTGCTCGGACCGACCCACCCGGACAACCCGATCCCCGGGCAGGCATCGCGCCTGCGCTACTCGGCGTGGGATGTGGGTCCGCGCGTGACCACCAACACCAATGAGTTCACCCGCTTGCTGGTTGGCACCAAGGGCAACTGGGGCGATTGGGGTTACGACACCGCCTACCTGCATTCGAGCACCAACCTGGTCAACAAGCGTACCGGCTTCCTGCGCTACAGCGCCGTGCAGTGCGCGTTGGGTGACCCGGCCTGCCCGGGTGGCGTCTGGCGCATCGGCGACAATGCCGGGCTGAACTCGCAGGCGCTGTACGACTACATTTCGCCGGAAATCCAGGCCAACGCCAAGTCCAGCCTGGACATGTTCGACTTCACCGTGTCGCGCAGCCTGACGGACCTCAAGGGCGGCCCGCTCGGCCTGGCGATCGGTACCGAGTGGCGCAAGACCAGCAACAGCCTGACCCCGCAGACCTATACCGACGAGGGCGACATCATCGGCCTGGGTTACTCGGCCTATGACGGTACCCAGAATGTGTACGCCGGCTACGTCGAACTGTCCGCGCCGGTGCTGGAGCAGCTGGAATTGTCCGGTGCCGTGCGTTACGACAAATATGAAAGCGGCGATGGCAAGGCCACGCCGAAGTTCGGCGTGAAGTGGACCCCGGTGGACTGGGTGGCGCTGCGTGCCACCTACGCCGAAGGCTTCCGCGCGCCGAACCCTGCCGAGAACGGCGATGGCGGCCTGGCGGCGTTCTCCACCGCGCGCGATCCCGTGCGCTGCGCCGTCAGCCCGCCGGATAGCGTGACCACCAATTGCGGTGCGCGCCCGGTCGCCATCATCACCAGCCCGAACCCGGACCTGAGGCCGGAAGAGTCCAAGAGCTACTCCTTCGGCATCGTGCTGCAGCCGACCTCGACCACGTCGTTGACGGTGGATGCATGGGAAATCAAGCGCACCAACGAGATCGCGCAGGGCAGCACCGCCGATGCGATCGCGGCGGGCAGCGTGCTGCGCGACACCGACCTGATCAACGGCATTCCCGGCACCGGCACCATCCTGGCGGTGAATACCGCCTACGTGAACGCCAACTCGTCGCGGGTGCGCGGTATCGATACCGATATCCGCCAGACCTTCGACGTCGGTCCGGGCCAGCTGGAGATGGACCTGCAGTGGAGCCATGTGCTGAAGTTCGAGCGCACTGAAGGCGACAGCACCGTGGATTACGTGGGCACGCACGGCAACTGCGACGTGACCAACTGCATCGGCACGCCGGAAGACCGCATCAACTTCGGCACCACCTGGAAGCAGGATGCGTGGAGCGTGAGCGGCGTGGTCAACTACATCAGCAGCCTGGAGAACAAGGACCGCCGCGGTGGCGACTACCTCGCGTTCTATGCCGATGGCACGCCGGTGGAGAAGATCTCCTCGTTCACCACGTTCGACCTGTCCGGTCGCTACAACATCAGCGACGCGTTCGAACTGAACGCCTCGGTCCAGAACGTATTCGACCGCACCGCCCCGCTCGACCCGACCACCTACGGCGGGGTGAACTACAACCCGCTGCACTTCAGCGGCGCGATCGGCCGTTACTTCACCGTGGGGGCCAAGTACAGCTTCAACTGATCCACATCGCACTGAACGCCGACGCCCGGGCATTGCCCGGGCGTTTTTTTTTGGTGCTGGGCAGACGCAAGACGCACCCGGGCATGCGCGCAAAAAAAAGCCTCACATTGCTGTGAGGCTTTTCAAAACCTGGCGCCCGAAGTTGGACTCGAACCAACGACCCCCTGATTAACAGTCAAGTGCTCTAACCGGCTGAGCTATTCGGGCGGGGTGTGCATTCTAACCAGTTTTTGGCGCCGTGTAACCCTTCCGCGGCAAATTTCTTCACGCGCGGTGATAGGGATGATTGGCCAGCATCGCAGCAGCACGGTACAGCTGCTCCGCCACTACCAGCCGCACCAGCATGTGCGGCAGCGTCAGCGGGCCGATCGACCATGTTTCGTCCGCCAGTGCCGACACGTCGCTTGAATGCCCTTCCGGGCCACCGATCAGGAACGCCAGGTCCCTGCCCTGCCCACGCCAGTGCTCCAGGCGCTGGGCCAGCTGTTCGGAACTGAGCTGGCGACCGGGTACGTCCAGCGCCACCACATAAGCGTTCTTGGGCAATGCGGCGATCACCCGCTTTCCTTCGTCCTCCGTGGCGCGGCGCGCGTCGCGGCCCTTGCCGCGCAGGCCGGGTTCGATTTCCACCAGGTCGAACGGCAACCAGTGCGAGAGCCGTTTCTGGTACTCGGCAAAGCCCTGCGCCACCCAGCTGGGGGCGCGCTCACCGGTGGCGATCAGCCTGGCTTTCATCGTCGTGCTCCTTCAAATGACAACGGCGCCACCCGGCGCCGTCGTCGTCACCACGCCCGCAACGCTCAGCGCGCGGCGTAGTCGTCTTCGTCGTCGCCCTCATCGAGCAGGCTCGGCGGCTGGTCGCCAACCGTCCACAGGCGCTCCAGCGCGTAGAACTCGCGCACCCGCGGCAGCATGACATGGACCAGCACGTCGCCCAGGTCAACCAGCACCCACTCGGCTTCGCGCTCGCCTTCCACGCCCAGCGGCATCACGCCCAGGTTCTTGGCGAACTTCACCACTTCGTCGGCAATCGACTTCACGTGGCGGCTGGAGGTGCCCGAGGCGATCACCATGAAATCGGTGACGCTGGACTTGCCGATCACGTCGATCTCGACCACGTCCCTGGCCTTCAGTTCTTCGGTGGCCTGGCGCACGCATTCCAGCAGCTGCTGGGTGGACGGCGCCGGGTTCGGCATGGTGACCTTGATGGTCACGGTCTGGGGCTGGGCTTGGTCGCTCAAAGCAGGGAGACTCGATAAATGTGGCGACGATTATACGGCCCACTTCACCTGAACGCGTTCACGGGGCGCGGACCCCGTACAGGCGGTGGTCAACGATGTACTCCGCCACGCGCTCCGGTACCAGCGCGCGCCAGTCGCCGCCGTCGGCGATGCGCAGGCGCACGTCGGACGCCGATTCACTGCGCAGCGGCGCCTGCAGGTGCAGCAGGCGACCGGCGGGCGCGTCGAACACCTCGCGTTCGTGCCTGGCCCAGCGCCCCTGCACTGCCTGCTGCAGCGGCGCGGGCAGGCGCTGTTGCAGGGGGCTGCCGGGGCGGTCGGCAACGATGAAATGGGCCAGCCCGAACAGCGCCTCCCATTCGTGCCAGCCGGGCAGTCCCAGCAGGCTGTCGGCGCCCACCAGCCAGGCCAGCGGCTGGCGCGGACCGAGCTCGGCACGCAGCTCGCGCAGGGTATCGACGGTGTAGGACGGGGTCTGCGGGTGGCGCCGGGCGCGCTCCAGTTCGCGCAGGTCCAGGATCAGGCCGGCGTCGTCCTGGATGGCCAGGCCGAGCATGTCAGCGCGCTGGCGGGCGTCGGCACCGGGGGCGGGACGGTGCGGCGGGTCGGCGGCCGGCAACAGTCGCACCGCCACCTGCAGCTGGTCACGCGCCGCCCGCGCAATGGCCATGTGGCCCCGATGCACCGGGTCGAAGGTACCGCCGTAATGAATGCGCAGGCCCATCGGGCTCAGGCACGGGCCAGCAGGCGTACCGCGCGTGCTTCGGCCACGGCCACCAGCAGCCGCTCCAGGCCCAGCCAGGGATCGCCGTCGGCGCGCCCCTTGGCCATGCGGTCAACCAGCCCGGCTTCGGCCACGAAGCGCTCCCAGCGCCTGGCGTCCGGGTGGCGCTGCAGGGCGCGCTTGAACGGCGCCTGGCGCGATTCCCAGATGCCCCGGCTCTTCATTTCGGCGGCAAGGTTGCCACCGCGCGCCTGCACCCGGGCCAGCGCGGCCGTGGCCAGCATCTCGCGGATCACCATCGGCATCAGCGCCGCCACCGCCTCGCCTTCACCGCGCAGCCCGGCCAGCATCCGCAGCACCGCCGCCGGTTGCCCGGAGAAGGTGGCGTCCAGCAGCCGGAACACGTCGTAGCGCGCCGCGTCGGCGACCAGCGATTCCATGGTGTCTACATCCAGGGTCTGGCCATGGGCCAGCAATGCCAGTTTGTCGATTTCCTGCGCGGCCGCCAGCAGGTTGCCTTCGACCCGCTCGGCCAGCCGCTGCACGGCGGCCGGGTCGGCGCGCAGGCCCTGCTGGCGCAGACGGCGCTCGATCCAGTCGGGCAGTTCGTGCGGCTTGATCGCCCACGCCACCGAGAGCACGCCGACGCGATTGACCGCCTCGGCCCACTTGCCCTGGTGGGCCTTGCTCCATTCGTTGCAGGTGATCAGCAGGATCACGTCCGGCGCCGGGTTGGCGCAGAACCCGGTGATCGCTTCCGCGCCGTCCTTGCCCGGCTTGCCGGTGGGCAAGCGCAGCTCCACCAGCCGGCGCGCACTGAACAGGCTGGGCGCGTTGAAGGTCGCCTCGAGCTGGTTCCAGTCGAAATCGCGGCCGTCGGCGTCGAACACCTCGCGCTCGCTGATGCCATCGGCGCGCGCCCTGGCGCGCACCGCGTCGGCCGCCTCCAGCACGCGCAGGGTTTCCGGCCCGGCGATCAGGTACACCGGCACCAGCGCCTGGTTGGCCAGGTGCCCGGCGAGTTGTTCGGGGCGCAGTTCCATCGTCAGGCCGGTCCGTGCGCGACCGGTCAGCCGCCCTGCGGCGGCGTGGCCGGTGTCGGCGCGGCCGGGGTGGCCGCAGGTTCGGCCGCCGGCGGGTTCAGTCGACCGCGTTCGATCTCGGCGCGCACCACGCTGTCGATGCGGCGCAGGATCGAGGCCGACATTTCACGACGCAGTTCGTCGGCCAGGATTTCGCGCTCGGTGGTGGTACCGGTGGCGTCGGTGGGCGGCGACACGTAATCGCGCGACAACTCGATCACCTGCTGCGGAACCAGGTCACTGCCGTCCTCGCGGCGGAAGACGAAGATCACCGCGTAGCGAAGGCTGTATTCCTGCGCGCGCCCCTGCGCGTCGATGGCGATGGGCAGGTCGCCCCAGCGCTCGGACAACACCTGCAGCTGCGCTGCCGGCTGCTTGCTGTCGGCATCGGCAATCTGCGCGCCGGACGCCATGAGGCCGCGACGCAGCAGCTTGGCCAGTTCACTGTAGGGGGCGGTGGACACCACCTTCACCGCTGCGGTATCGGCGGGCAGCATCAGCTTGTTGCGCAGATGGAAGCCACACCCGGCCAGGGTAGCGGTGAGGACAAGGGCAAGCAGGAATCGGGTCATATGGACAGTCTGGATGAGCCGGGCTCGCCCGGCAACAGGAAAGAAGGGTCCCTCGTACGATGCCCGACCCCACGTGAACACCGCTTGAGAACAGCGCCGTCGTCCTGCGCACGCAACGATTCGTGGTGCCACGCCCTGCGCGGCAGCCATCCGAAGACGGGGCCGTGACCCTCCACGGCCCGCCCGACCGACGTTTACGCCGCCACGATGTTGACGATCTTGCCCGGCACGATGATCACCTTGCGCACGGTCATCCCTTCCAGGAACTTCGCCGCATTCGGCTCGGCCAGGCCCAGCGCTTCGATCTGGTCGCGCGGGGCGTCGGCCGCCACCTCGATGGTGCCGCGCAGCTTGCCGTTCACCTGCACCGCCAGGGTCAGCGCATCGCGGACCAGCGCGGCGCTGTCGGCCTGCGGGAACGGCTGGTCTTCCAGCAGCGTTTCGCCATGGCCCAGCACCTGCCACAACGCATGGCTGGCATGCGGGGTGATCGGATTGAGCAGCAGCACGGTGGCCTGCAGCGCCTCCTGGCGCACCGCGCGGCCCTGCGCCGAGCCGTCATCGAACTTCGCCAGCGCGTTCATCAGCTCCATCACTGCCGCGATGGCGGTGTTGAAGCTGTGGCGGCGGCCGTAATCGTCGCCCACCTTGCCGATGGTTTCATGGGTCTTGCGGCGCAGCGCCTTCTGTTCGGCGGTGAGCGCAGCCACCTCCAGCGCCGGGGCAACGCCCTCGGCGGCATGCTTCTGCACCTGCGCCCACAAGCGGCGCAGGAAGCGCGCCATGCCGTCCACGCCGGCTTCGTTCCACTCCAGCGACTGCTCCGGCGGCGCGGCGAACATCGAGAACAGGCGCACGGTGTCGGCGCCGTAGCGACTGACCATGGCCTGCGGGTCCACGCCGTTGTTCTTGGACTTGGACATCTTCTCGGTGCCGCTGATCTCCACCGGCTGGCCGTCGGCGATCAGCACCGCCCCGGTGATGCGGCCGCGCTCGTCGCGCTGCACGTCCACGTCGGCGGGATTGATCCAGTCCTTCGAGCCGTCCGGGTTCTGGCGGAAGTAGGTCTCGGCGATCACCATGCCCTGGCACAGCAGGTTCTGCGCGGGCTCGTTGCTGTCCACCATGCGCGCATCGCGCAGCAGCTTGTGGAAGAAACGGAAGTACATCAGGTGCAGGATGGCGTGTTCGATGCCGCCGATGTACTGGTCCACCGGCAGCCAGTAGTTGCCGCGCTTGTCCACCGCGTCGCGGGCACCCGGCGAGGTGTAGCGCGCGTAGTACCAGCTCGACTCCATGAAGGTGTCGAAGGTGTCGGTTTCGCGCTCGGCCGCACCGCCGCAGTCCGGGCAGGTGGTCCTGCGCCATTCCGGGTCGGCCTTGATCGGCGAGCCGGTGCCGACGAAATTGACGTTCTCCGGCAGTACCACCGGCAGCTGTTCTTCCGGCACCGGCAGTGCGCCGCACTTGGCGCAGTAGATCACCGGGATCGGGCAGCCCCAATAGCGCTGGCGGCTCACGCCCCAGTCGCGCAGGCGGTAGTTCACGCGACGCTGGCCCTGGGCCTTGCGCTCGAAGCGTTCGGCCAGCGCCTCGAAGGCGCCCTGGAAGTCCAGGCCGTCGAACTCGTCGGAATTGACCAGTTCGGTCTCGCGGGTCTTGTCGCCGTACCAGTCCTGCCAGTTGCGCGGGTCGTAGGCGGTTTCGTCCTTGCGTGGGGATTTCAGCGCGATCACCTGGCGGATCGGCAGGTCGTACTTGTTGGCGAACTCGAAGTCGCGCTGGTCATGCCCGGGAACGGCCATGACCGCGCCGGTGCCGTAGCCCATCAGCACGAAGTTGGCCACCCACACCGGCACCTGGACGCCGGTCACCGGGTGCACCGCGCGCAGGCCGGTGTCCATGCCGCGCTTTTCCTGGGTTTCCAGTTCCGCCTCGGACACGCCGCCCTGCTTCATCTCGGCCAGCAGCGCGGCCAGCGCCGGGTTCGACTTCGCCGCGTGCTGGGCCAGCGGATGCTCACCGGCGATCGAGACGAAGGTCACGCCCATCACCGTGTCCGGGCGGGTGGTGAACACGCGCACCGAATCCAGCGCGCTGCCATCGGCGTCGCGCACGTCGAACTGGATCTCCAGCCCTTCGGAGCGGCCGATCCAGTTGCGCTGCATGGTCTTGACCGATTCCGGCCAGCCCGGCAGTTCATCCAGGCCGTCCAGCAGTTCCTGGGCGTAATCGGTGATGCGCAGGAACCACTGCGGAATCTCGCGCTTTTCCACCAGCGCGCCGGAGCGCCAGCCACGCCCGTCGATGACCTGCTCGTTGGCCAGCACGGTCTGGTCGATCGGGTCCCAGTTCACCACCGCGTTGCGGCGGTAAGCCAGGCCCTTGCGCATCAGGCGGGTGAACATGCGCTGCTCGTGCACGTAGTACTCGGGCGTGCAGGTGGCGAATTCGCGCGACCAGTCGATGGCGTAACCCATGGCCTTGAACTGGCCACGCATGTGCTCGATGTTGGCGTAGGTCCACTTGGCCGGCGCCGTCTTGTTCTTGATCGCCGCGTTTTCCGCCGGCAGGCCGAACGCGTCCCAGCCCATCGGCTGCAGCACGTTGTGCCCGGTCATCCGCTTGTAGCGGCTGATCACATCGCCGATGGTGTAGTTGCGCACATGGCCCATGTGCAGCGCGCCGGACGGGTACGGCAGCATCGAAAGACAGTAGTACTTCGGCTTGTCCGAAGACTCGGTCACTTCGAAGGCACGGGTGGCGTCCCAGAACTTCTGGGCGGCCGATTCAACCTGCTGCGGATCGTAAACGTTGGGTTCGACGCTGGTCATGGAAAACACAGTTGCGGCGGCAAAGCGGCACAGGGTACCGCAGTGCGGCAAAGGGCTCCAATCGCCGCGATGGACGACGCCGAACCGGAACGCCATCCCGTTGATAAATCAGGGAATTGCCCGGCCAGGCCGTCCCGGGCCCGGCGCCGCGCCGCGCCTTGCCGCGTCGATTGCGGCCCACCCGGCCCGATCAGGCCTGGCGAACCGTGGCCGCAACCGGCACGGCGGCCGCCAACCACGCCGCCCAGGCGACGAAGGCCAGCCGCTGGGCCACCGGCGCGGGCATCACCGCCTGCAGCACGAACGCGCCCACCAGCACCGCCAGCCCCGCCGCCACGTGCAGCGCGGCCAGTCGCCCCCACCCGGCCAGGCGACGCGCGCCGAACCCGGACATCACTGCCCCGGGAACGAACGCCAGCACCCAGACCATCCACGCGCTGGCATGGAACTGGCTCGCGGGGCTGTCGATATCGGTCGGGTCAAGCGGCAATACGCCCATGGCGGCGAAGGCCAGCCCGGACAGCACCAGCATCTGCCCGCCCACCCGCAGCGTCCACGGCGCGGTGACCGGCACCCGCGTCAGCAGGCGCAGCGCGACCAGCGCGGCCAGCAGGCCCGGCAGCACGAATCCGAGCAGATCGAAGGCCAGGGCATGCGGCACCCCGGTCGCGCCCAGCAGGGCCACCGGATGGCCCAGCGGCAGGTAGCCGGGCAACACCGCGCCAAACCCCAGCACCGAGGCCAGGAACAGCACCGCCGCCAGTGCGCCCAGCAGGGGATCGAATCGTTGCAGGGTCTTCATGTGGCCGTTCTCCGCCGATACGCCGCGCCCGTGATTGGGGTTGCTTCTCAATATGGCCGGCACCATACACTGGGTACATCATTTATCGTTGATTCCGACCATGAGCGAACTGTCCTACGTCTTTGACGCCACCACCGAGACCTTTGAAGCGCAGGTGCTGCAGAAGTCGCTGCAGACCCCGGTGCTGGTCGATTTCTGGGCGACCTGGTGCGAACCCTGCAAGACCCTGGGCCCGATGCTGGAGAAGCTGGCCGACGAGTACAACGGCGCGTTCGAGCTGGCCAAGGTGGATGTGGACAAGGAGCAGCAGATCGCTGCTGCGTTCCAGATCCGTTCCGTGCCGACCGTGTTCCTGGTGAAAGGCGGCCAGATCGTTGACGGCTTCCCTGGCGCGCTGCCGGAAGGCCAGCTGCGCGAGTTCCTGACCCAGCACGGCGTGCTGCCGGCCGAAGCGGTCGCGCCGGAAGCCGACGCACCGGCACCGCTGGATCCCCAGGCGCAGGTCGACGTCCTGCGCGCCAGCATCGCCGCCGAGCCGGGCAAGGACGAACTGAAGCTGGACCTGGCGCTGGCCCTGCTGCAGACCGGAGGCACCGACGAAGCCAGCGCACTGATCGACGCGTTGCCGGCCAACCTGTCCACCGACGACCGCGCCGTGCGTGCGCGTGCCCGCCTGGATTTCGCCAAGGCCCTGCAGAACGCCCCTACCCCGGAGCAGCTGGAGGCTCGCATCGACGCCGACGGTGGCGACCTGCAGGCTCGCCACCTGCGTGGCGTGCAACTGCTGCTGGGCGGCAATGACGAGGCGGCGCTGGAGCAGTTCCTGGCCATGCTGCGGCAGGACGGCGCCTACAGCGACGGCCTGCCGCGCAAGCTGCTGATCGATGCCTTCAAGGTGATCGACGACGCCGCGCTGGTCGGCCGGTACCGGCGTTCGATGTCCGCCCTGCTGTTCTGATCGCCGCCGGTGCGGTGAGGGCACGCGCAACCGGGCCCTGGATGCCCGCCACGGCCCGCCCCGGGGAGCACGGGCGACCCGGCTGCGGGCCCCGGAAACACGGCGTCCGGGTCCCCTGCTGGCCCCCCGTGCACGGAAACCAGTAGCGCGGGCCACCCGCAACCGGGTAGAAGTGGTGCGCGCCGACCAGCCGGAGATTGTGTTGTTCGCCAGGGACACCGCCGACGCCCCGCTTACCGTGCCCGACCTGCCGCCCGGCGGCGGTTGCAGGCTGCCGCTGTGAAGCCGGCTGCGCTTTCCTGGCCCCGGCGCCTCGTGCTTGCGGTGCTGGCAGGCGTGCTGGCGGCCGCGGCCAGCGCCGGGCAGTGGCTGTGGAAGCAGGACGAGGCGGTCTACGACACGTTCGTCGCCCAGTGGGATTACCCCCCCGACCCGCAGCTGCTGGTGGTGGCGATCGACGACGCCAGCCTGCAGCAGCTGGGGCCCTGGCCGTGGCCGCGCTCCACCCATGCCCGCCTGCTCGACCGGCTGACCGCCGCCGGCAGCCGCCGCGTGGCGCTGGACCTGGTGCTGTCCGAGCCGGATCGCCAGGACAGCGCGCAGGATGCCGAGCTGGCGGCGGCGATCCGCCGCAACGGACAGGTGGTGCTGCCTGTCCTTGCAGCGTCCTCGACCGGGTCGCACATGGCCGAAGAACGGCTGCCCATTCCGCTGATCGCCGCCAATGCCTCCACGCTGGGCCACAGCGATGTCGACGTGGACGCCGACGGCGTTGCACGCGGCCTGTACCTGAGCGCCGGGATCGGCTCACCGCACTGGCCCGCACTGGGCCTGGCCCTGGCCAACCTGCGCGGCCCGTTGCCCGGCCTGCGCGCCCCCGATCCGCTTCCGGCCTCGCCCTACCAGTGGCACCGCAACCATTACGTCCGCGTGCGCTTCGCCGGCCCGCCCGGGCGCATTCCGCAGGTGTCCTACGCAGCCGTGCTCAACGGCGACATCGATCCTGCCCTGCTGCGCGACCGGTTGGTCCTGGTGGGCATGACCGCCAGCGCCCTCGCCCCGCGCCTGCACACCCCGACGGCGCGCGGGCGCGGGATGAGCGGGACCGAATACCAGGCCAACGTGGCCTCGATGCTGCTCAGCGGCAAGGCCATCAACGTGCTGGCGCCACCGTGGCAGGCCCTGCTGAGCGCCCTGCTGGTGGCGCTGTGCGCGCTGGGCCTGACCGCGCCACGCGCGCTGGCAAGCGCGGTGCTGGCCCTGCCGCTGACCCTGTTGAGCAGCTTCGCCTTGCTGCGGGTGGGCCAGCTGTGGTTTGCGCCTGCCGCCGCCCTGGCCTGCATGCTGGCGCTGATCTGCGCGTGGGTGCTGTGGCGGATCATCGCGTGGCGCCGCCAGGCCAGCAGCGATGCGCTGACCGGGCTGGGAAACCGGCTCCGGTTCGAACAGGTGCTGAAGCAGGAACACGACGCCGCCCGACGCAGCGGTCGGCCATTGACCCTGGCGTTGATCGACGTGGACCACTTCAAACAGCACAACGACCGCCACGGCCATCCCGCCGGCGATGCCGTGCTGCGCCGGATCGCCGCCGAGATGCGCGCCCACGCGCGTCGCCCACGCGACATGGCGGCCCGTTTCGGCGGGGACGAATTCGGCCTGCTGTTGCCCGACACCACCGCCGAAGGCGCGGTGCAGGTGATCCAGGACCTGATCGCATCCGTCCGGCAGATGCCGCTGGCTGACGGCGCCGCAGACCCGGACCAGATCACCCTCAGCGTGGGCCTGTACACGCATGTCCCTACACCCACCACCGAACCGCGCCACTATTTTGAGGGCGCGGAGGCAGCGCTGTGCCGGGCCCAGGCCGCCGGCCGTGACGGCTATGCCGTGGACGAGGGCGGTAACGAGGTGCCCTGACAGCCTGCGGGACACGCATGGCGTGTCGCTACGTCCATACGCCTGCGAATGTTAGACTCGCGCCACCTCCCCCTGCCCGACCGTCGCCGATGAAAGCCAGCCTGTTCCGCCTCGGACTCAACCTGTGGCCGCCGTTCCTGTTTACCGGGATCCATGTCACCGAGGTCGATGCCGACTATCGGTTCGTCCGGGTCGAACTGCGCATGCGGCCGTGGAACCGGAACTATGTGGGCACGCATTTCGGCGGCAGCCTGTTTGCGATGACCGATCCGTTCTGGATGCTGACGGTGATGCAGAACCTGGGCCGGGATTACTACGTGTGGGACCGGGCCGGGGAGATCGAATTCCTGAAGCCCGGCCGTGGAACGGTCAGCGCCGAGTTCCGGCTGGACGATGCGCTGCTGGACCAGCTGCGGGCGGCCACCGCCGGCGGGGAGAAGTACCTGCACTGGTTCAGCAACGACATCGTGGATGCACACGGTGAGGTGGTGGCACGCGTACGCAAGCAGGTGTACCTGCGCCTGAAGCCCAAGGCCCGCGCGTAGGGACACGCCATGCGTGTCCGGGGCGATGTCCGGCACCCCGTGGGACACGCATGGCGTGTCGCTACGCCGGGCTGGGACGTTCCGGCGGCCCGCCGCCCCGGTACACTACGACGATGTCGCCCGAAGCCCCCCACCTTGTTCCGCGCCCTTCCCTGCAGCGCCTGTTCCTGACCGGCCTGCTCACCCTGCTGCCGATCTGGCTGACCTGGGTGGTGATCAAGTTCGTGTTCGTGCTGCTGTCGGGCATCAGCAGCCCGGTGGTGGTGCCGCTGTCGGCGCAGATCGCCGCCTCGTTCCCGCACTACCTGGGCTGGGTCAAGGTGGAGTGGATGCAGAACGTGATCGGCCTGCTCGCCACGCTGCTGGTGATCCTCAGCGTCGGCGTGCTCAGTCGCCGGGTGATCGGCCAGCGTCTGCTGCGCTGGTTCGGCGCGGTGATCAAGCGCATTCCGCTGGCCAGCACCATCTATGAAAGCGCCAAGAAGCTGCTGGACATGCTGCAGACCGAGCCGGGCACCACCCAGCGCGTGGTGCTGATCGACTTCCCGCACCGCGACATGAAGGCGGTGGGCCTGGTGACCCGGGTGATCCGTGAACAGGGTACCGGGCGCGAACTGGCGGCGGTGTATGTGCCGACCACACCGAATCCGACGTCCGGGTATCTGGAAATCGTGCCGGTGGAGCTGCTGACGCCCACCGACTGGACCGTCGACCAGGCGATGAGCTTCATCATCTCCGGGGGCGCGGTGGCGCCTGAGACCGTGCCGTTTACGCGCGCTGGGGAGCGCTGAACAGGGATTCCTGGCGTCGGCCCAGGGTTCGTGGGACACGCGTGGCGTGTCTCTACGCTGTATGGACGGGGTGCTGAGGTGGTTGTGGCCGACTGATTCAGGCAAGCTCCCGGGTCTGTATAGGATTTACGGAAGCGTTTCATGCCTTATCCCGCCCGTGCCCTGGCGCTCGCCATCGCCTCGCTGCTGATCTTCGGGGCCGCCGCGCCTGCCGAGGCCGCCAAGAAGAAGGCCAGCCGCCCGGCCGCCGCGCAGACCCGCCAGGCCAAGCCCAAGGCCAAACCGCGCGCCCGCCCGGCCGCCGCACCCGCGCGCCAGCCGCTGGTCCGCCAGCAGAGCAAAGCCGCCCAGCTTGAACGCATCTACGACGAGTACTGGGACGCCTCGATGCGGCTCAACCCGCTGCAGGCCACCTTCCAGGGCGACAGCCGCCACAACGACCAGCTGCCCAACATCCTCTCGGCCGCCTATCGCCAGCAGACCCACGACTTCACCGAGCAGTGGCTGGGCAAGGTCGAAAAGATCGGACCCGACGGCCTGACCGGCCAGGACCTGTTGAGCTACCAGATCTTCGTGCGCGACGCGCGGATGTCGCTGGCCAACGAGAAGTACCCCGGCTGGATGCTGCCGGTGAGCCAGTACTACAACCTCGGCAGCATCATGGCGATCCTGGGCTCGGGCTCCGGCGCGCAGCCGTTCAACACGGTGCAGGACTACGACACCTGGTCCAGGCGCTCGCTGGGCATTCCGCCGCTGTTCGACCAGGCCATCGCCAACATGCGCGACGGCATGCGTGCCGGCGTGGTGCAACCGCGCGACCTGATGGAAAAGGTGCTGCCGCAGCTGGATGCAGTGATCAAGCCGACCGCCGAGGAAAGCATCTTCTGGGCGCCGGTGCGCAACCTGCCCGATGACTTCTCCGACGCCGACAAGGCGCGCATCGCCAGCGAATACAAGCGCATGATCGAATACCGGCTGATGCCGGCCTACCGCGCCCTGCGGGGTTTCATCGCCACCGAATACCTGCCCGCCACGCGCAGCAGCGACGGGCTGTCGGCGCTGCCCAACGGGCTGGCCTGGTACAGCCAGAACATCGTGCAGAGCACGGCCAGTACGCTCACCCCGCAGCAGATCCACGCACAGGGCGAACAGCGCGTCGCGCAGCTGCAGGAGCAGATCGCGGCGGTGATGAAGCAGAACCGCATCCGCGGCTCGCAGCAGAAGCTGCTGCGTACCATGCGCACCGACAAGGACTTCCAGTACGCCACGCCGGAGGCGTTGCTGACCCGCTACCGGCAGCTGCAGCAGCAGGTCGGCGCGCGCCTGCCCACGCTGCTCGGCACGCTGCCCAAGGCGCCGCTGGAAGTGCGCCCGGTGGAACCCGACCGGGCCGCCGGTGCGGCCGCCGTGAGCTACCAGCCGCCGCTGCCCGACGGCATGCGCCCGGGCGTGCTGTTCGTCAACACCAGCGCGCTGCCCAGCCGCCGGCGCTGGTCGGCCCCGGCGCAGTACCTGCACGAAGGCATTCCCGGCCACCATGTGCAGTTGGGGCTGCAGCAGGAACTGGACAAACTGCCGCGCTTCCGCCGCCTGGGCGGCGATGTCGCCTTCGTCGAGGGATGGGGGCTGTATGCCGAGTCGCTGGGCGACGAACTGGGCGTGTACCAGGACCCGTACGAGCGCATCGGTTACCTGCACGGGGCGCTGACCCGCAGTGCCCGCATGGTGGCCGACACCGGCGTGCATGCGCAGGGCTGGAGCAAGAAGCAGGCGGTGGATTACCTGGTCAAGACCGCGGACATGCCGGTCGACGATGCCAGCGCCGAGGTGGAACGTTTCATGGCCCTGCCCGGCCAGACCCTGGCCAATGGCCTGGGCGAACTGAAGATGATCGCGCTGCGCGACAAGGCCAAGGCGGCGCAGGGCGCTGCCTTCGACCCGAAGCGCTTCCACGCCGAAGTGCTGCGCGACGGTTCGATGCCGCTGGATATCCTGGAAGCGAAGATCGACCGCTGGATTGCAGCGCCCGCCGCGGCCGAAGCAGCGGCGGCACGCTGAGGAGTGCAACGGGCTGCCATGCGGCCCGTTGCCCAGGTCAGTGTTCCTCTGGCTTGGGACCCAGCTTTTCCTCGTCACCGAAGATCATGGCCTGCATGAACTCGTGGCACCACCATTTGCGCGCCATCTCCCGGGTCACCTCCGCGATGTCCGGTGGCATCGGCTTCACATCGTGGCCCGGCTCAGGCGGGTTGATGCCCGGGTCGTCCACGGCGGCCTGCAACCGCTGCATCAGCGACTGCTGGCCGGCCTCCAGGCTACCTGCATTGAAGGGCGAGACAACGCCCAGTTTCTCGATCATCGTTCCACTCCATTCGGGGTCAGGGGCAAGGGCAGGCGTTCAAGCCGGCTGTTGATCGCGGCGGCATACGCACGGGCGCGCGCACGCGCGGCCGTGTCCAGGGTTCCAGCATCCACGCTGGCTTCCACGGCGGCCGCGATGGCGTTGACCGGGTCCAGTTCAAACAACAACGGTCCGGCCTTGAGCATCGGCAACGCCGAGCGTGCGGGCAGGATCTGCAGCGGGGGGGAATTTTCACGCTGCGCCAGCAAGGCCAGCACCGCGTCGCCGAGCCCCGGGGTGTGCTCGGGCACATGCAGCGCCAACGTGGTGGGCGCCTGGCCAAATACCTGCTCGCAGCGACGCACCACCAGCGCGGCATCCACGCCTTCGGCCGCCAGACTGGTCGACACCACCTCGCGCAGCTGGCCCAGCACGGACGCGCGCAACGCCTGCACGTCGCCCAGGGCAGCGGCCAGCAGCGGCACGGCTTCGCCGATCGCGTCGGCGTAGCCCTGGGAGAAACCGTCCTCCCGCGCCTGTGCCAGCGCCGTCTCCACCTGGGCCGGTACCGCGCCCAGGACCTGCGACGCGCGGCGGCGTGCCGCCGCTTCCAGCTGGTCGGCGCGCGCGGCCTGGCCCAGGGCGCTGGGCGCGATCACCCCGCCCTGCGCATGCGCCAGCACGTGCTCAGGAAAGCTTTTCAACATAAGTCACCGCATTCCAGAAAAGGTCCAGGTCCGGGTGCTCGGCCGACGGCGGGCGCACCTGTTCGGCGCGGGTCGGCACGAACGGAAGGCACAGCCGGGTCGACAGCCACGCCGGCAGCAGCAGGCTCAGCGGCTGCAGTTCGGCACCGCCCCAGGCCAGCAGGGTGTCGTGCAGGCTGGCGGTGCCGGGCGCCGGCAGCGCGCTGGGCCGGTTGCGGCCGTACCCGGCGCGCATGAAGGCCTGCACCGTGGCCGGCAAGGCGGCGCAGCCACGCTGCGCCGGCAGCCAGTCGCGCAGGCGGGCGGCGGCCATCAGCGTGGCCACCTGCGGCAACTGCGGCCACAGCCCGACCAGCCGCCGCGCCAAGGGGTCCGACGACGGCTCCAGCGACGTGGGCAACGGCAGCCGCCGCTGCCGCAGCAGCGTGGTGTTCAACCACCGCTGCTGCTCGACCGTGGCGCCGGCGTACAACGCCTGCCACGGTCGGTAGTACGCCGCGGGCGCGTAGGCGATGCACAGGGCGTCACGCGCCACGCCAGCGGCTCCAGGCGGGGGCGGTGCCGCGCCGTGCGGCCACGCGCTGCCATGCCGCGCGCAGCCTGCCGCCCATGGCCGGCACCAGTCGCACCAGCACCCAGCCGCCCAGCAGCAGCACCAGCGCGATGCCGGCACAGGCCAGGATCCAGGCCAACGGCACGCCGCGCTCGCTGCCGGCCGTGACCGCCAGCGTCCGCGGGCCTTCCACTTCCGTCAGGATGACCGAGACGTTGTCGTACTCGATGCCGTCGAAGGTATTGCGCAGGAAACGCTTCACCGACTGCAGCAGCACTTCCTCGTCGATGCCGGGGTCGTGCGCCACCACGGCCGCCACGTGCATGCGGCGGCGCTCTGCGCGGCGACCTTCCGTGCCCAGGTTGGCGTCATAGTTCAGGTGGACGCGCGTGGAATGCACGCCGTCGAGCAGCTGCAGCGACTCTTCCAGCCGTTGTTCCACTGCCGAAATCAGCCGGGCACGTTCGCCCAGTGGCGTGCTGACCAGGCTGTCGGCCGGGAACGCCGCGGCCACCTGGCTGCGCGGTGCCGACGGCAGGTCGTTGCGCTGCATGAGTTCAATGGCTTCGGGCAGGTCGCGCGGCGTCACCTGCACCTGGTAGCCGCCCTTGCCCACGTTGAGTTTTTCGGCGTCGATGTTGTGGCGGAGCAGCACGGCGATGACTTCGTTGGCCTGGCGCTCGTCCAGGCCTTCCAGCAGCGGCTTGCGCGCGCACCCCACCAGCAACAGCAGCATCAGCACGGGCAGCAGCAGGCGGCGCCCGCTCAGGCCGCGCACGGCCGCTGCAAAGGGCGGCATGTTCATGACTTGAGCAGCGTCTCCACGGTCTTGTTGGCGTGGTTGGCCAGGCCGGCGGCGACGATCATGCGCTTGGTGTAATCGGCCAGGTTCAACTGCAGCTCATACAATGCCGCCGGGCTGGAGGCGGTGGCCGGGTTGTTGCTGGCGGCCTGGATCATCGCCAGGTCCTCGCCGGCGCCGACATAGGTACGGGCAAAGGCCTGGCCCATGCGTTCGGACAGTGGCACCGCGGCCGCGCCTTCGCCCTGGCCGGCATCGATCTCTGTTGCGATCTGGGTGACTAGCATGTGGATCTCCTGCGGGTTGCGCCCGCGTGGGGGGCCGGCACCGGCAGCGTGGCCACCGGCACCGGCGTTACGTCAACCCAGGTTGCGGGCGTTCTGCTTCTGCATGTCCGACAGGCTCTTGGCCGAGTTGGACTGCAGGGTGCGGTAGGTGGTGTAGCCGGACAGGGCGGTCTGGTATTCGGCCAACTTTGCCGGGTTGGTTGGATCCCCCCCTTCGCCGTTCTCGTCGCCCGCGATAGCCTTGAACGCCTGGTCCAACGCATCCTTCAGCCTCGCCACACCATGATCGAACCGATCGCTGTGGTCGCCCAGCCAACCCCACTGCGGGCCCTGGACATCGCCATCGAAATCGTCGCCCACGGTGACCGGGGCACCCGGCTTGATAACTTCAGTCATTGCATTTGCTCCAAGAAAATTGAAATGGTCAACGGCTACCCGCCGTGGAAAACTCCCAGCGACCTTCGCCCACGGAAAGCAGCTGGTCCTGGGAATACTGGTAGGAACGCCCCTTGAGCAGGTCGTCCCACAAACGGATGGTGATGCGCACGCGGCGCTCGCCCCACTCCTGGACGAAATCGTCGCGATAACGCGCCATCGCGTGCAGCGACGCGTCGTCCAGGAATACATCGTTGGCGATGCTGGCGCGGCCGGCCTGCGCCCCGGCGCGTGTGCTGATGCCGCGTGCACGCAGTTCGGCGCGGGCAATCTCCACCAGCTGCGCATCGCCGACCGAACGCACGTCGATGCTGCTGGCGTAGGGCATTTCCGGGCCCAGCAGCGTCTGTACCTGGCGGCGCCGCTCGGCGTCGTTCAGGCCCAGCGCGGTGATCACCACTTCCGGCTGCTGCGGCGTGCGCAGGCGGATCACCGCATAGGGCACGCCGGCACTGTCCAGCACGGCGCCAATCCGTGCGGCTTCGGCATGCCGTTCGCGGTATTGGTCGTGCAGACGGCCGGCACGCTGGCTGGCGCGCTGGCCCCAGGCCACCGCTTCGGCGTTGTCGCCGAAGGCATACAGGCGCCCGTCCGCGTCGTGCACCACGCTGTAGGTGTAGGGCGACTTCGCCAGTGCCGCTTCCAGCGTGCGTACCTGGGTAGCGGGACGCTGGCGGTCGTAGGCCCACCAGCCGCCGGTGGCCACCACCGCCACCACGGCCGCAGCGGCGGCCCAGCGACGCACGCCGCCGGCACGCGCCACGCGCGGCGCCGGGGGCAGTGCCAGGCCGTCGTCAAGCACGACCGGAAGCCGGTGGTCCAGCACCGCAGCCGACCACGGCTCGCCCTCGGCCCGCACCGCCAGCGCGAGGCCGGCAACGTGGACCACGCTGTTGAGCGGCAGCGCCTGCAGCGACCAGCTGTCGTGTCCTTCAGCGCGCACTTCCAGACGGACGCCATCTTCTGCCACGTGCACGCGGAACGAGGCAGGCGCCAGGTCACCCGGAATGTAGAAGACGTTGTCGGCGTTGGCCAGGGTGGCGCCCAGCTGATTCTGATGCAGGGTGCGTGCCGGGCCGACATGGAAAATGGTGTCGCCGGGCGAGAGGGTGAATTCCACGCCATCGAGCGGGCCGGAAAGCAGTTTCAACTTGTGGGCGGGGAGCATGGGTATCCGGGGAAGCAGAAGCGGAAGTACGCAATGCAAGGGGCATTGCGGCGACGACGCGCAGACTGACAGCTACCCGGAAACCCAACCATGAAAGAAGTTTCAATGTCCCTGCACTACATTTTGTTGCAGTACTGCAGACGGGATGATGCAGGTGCGCGCAAGCCGTGCGGTGCTGCTCAATGCGCCCGTGCGCGGTACAACGCAGTGACCCGGGCAACGTACTGGCGGGTTTCCCTGAAGGGAGGAATGCGGTTGCCATGCCGCTGCACCGCGCCTTCGCCGGCGTTGTAGGCGGCCAGCATCAGGTCCAGGTCGCCCTTGTAGCGCCGTTGCAGCCAGACCAGATAGGCGGTGCCCGCGCGCAGGTTCTGCAACGGATCGAACAGGTCCTCGGCACCAAAGCGCTTGCCGGTTGCGGGAATGACCTGCATCAGGCCGAGTGCGCCCGCGTGCGAGCGGGCCTGGTGGTTGTACGCGGATTCGACCCGGACGATGGCGTGCAGCAGGTTCGCGTCCACGCCATGCTCCTGCGCGACCTGCTGGATCAGCGGGTTCCAGCGCGACGCCGCCGTGGGCATGGCGCTGGGCGTCGGCACGCTGCGCGTGGCCGCCGCTGCCTTGGCCTTGGCCGTGGCGTTGCGCGCGGTCGGCACGTAGGGCCGATGCGGGTCAAACGCCTTTGCCCCCGCAAGGGGGGCATCGGTGACCTGCAGCTTGCCGTTGCGGTCCAGGCTGGCGAACACCGCGCTGGCCGAGGCCGACGGCGCTGCGGCAGCCAGCGCCACCGCCAGCGCCGCCGTCCAGCGGGTCACGTCACCGCTTCCGGACCGGCGATCGCAAGGTGCAGGTCGGCCAGCGTGATCACGCTGCGCAGGGCGTCAGCGTCCGGCAGGGCGGCACCGGCTTCTTCGATCTGGATCAACAGCGCGTGCATCTCCAGCGAGTCAATGTCCAGGTCCTCCACCAGCCGCTGTTGCGACCCGATCTCCTCCAACGGCCGCCCCAGATGGGCGGCCGTCAGTCTGCGCAGGTCCTGCAGGGTCAGCGCAGGTGTCACGACGCGAGCCGCTCGGTCTTGCGCAGGGTCAGCCGGCTCGGATCACGCTGCACCGCCTGCAGTTCGTCCAGGAGCGCGCGCTTGGCGTCCACCGGCGCCCGGTCGGCGACGCGGTCGATCCTGTCAAGCGTGGTGGGATCCCAATCGGCGGCCTCCAGCGGACCGGCGTCGGTTGGAGATTCCGTGCCGGAATCAACGCTGCCCGGAATCGCCCATTCCGTAGCGTCTGCGTCCGTAATCACCCAGGGGGCATCGCCATCCGCATCGGCGGAAATGGACGTCTCTTCCCAGTTTTCCCCCACCAGCAAGTCCATCGCATCATTGCGCCTCACCGCTTTCGGGGTCTCGTCGACAGACGCCTGACGCACCAGTTCCGCACGCGGAATCCTTGAATTGCTGATGATCTCACGCGCCAGTGGGTTGAGCATGCTGCCGGCATTGACCATCGATGCCGATCGAACGCGCATGGCACTGAGCCGGTCGGCGCGCGAGGGCAGAACCACGGAGCGCGCAAGCTCGGGAATGGCAGAGGCCCGCGCCGGACGCGATGCCCCGCTCACCGGGGTGCTGACGCTGGTAGCAGGGTCAGCAGACGCGGAGGCTGTCTGCGGCGGGTTCGGCTGGCTGTCGCGGCTGAACTCGGCAGCCACGCTGCGGATCACGGCGGGTCCAAGCAGCGCTTCCTCGCGCGGCGACATGAACAGCTTCGGCGCGCGCCCGTGGTCGGCGGCCACGCTCGGCCAAGCACCGCGCGCAGCGGCCTTGATCTTCCGGTCCTGCAGCGCCGCGAACTTCTCGGCGAGCGGGGAGTCGGCCTCGCGGATGGTCATCGGGGTCGGCGGGACGGCAGCCAGCCCCCGGCGCGCCAGCACATGACCGGGCGCGAGGTTCTCCTGGCCATGCCGCTGGATGAGGTCCAACAGCTCAGGCAGCTTGGCCGTCTCGGGCGCACGAATCGGACCGGTGCTGAAGGGACGGTAGGGCTGGCCCATCCTGCTGGCCCGTGCCTTGAAGAATTCCTGGGCGTTACCGGGCTGCAGCGTTCGATTCGCGCTGGGACGCTGCATATCCGGCTCCACGTCATGCTCGGTCATCGTCCACTCGCCAAGCGGCCGGAACGGATCGAGGGGCATCGGACGCTCTTCTATGCCAAGCGCCTGCAGGTAGCTGACGAATTCGCCGACCATCGACGTACCCGCGGCTGCACCGCCGCTGCTGCGTGCATCATGCAGGTCAGTGCGCGCCTGCACACGTTGCTGCCCGTCGCCCAGACGCTGGTGCTGCTGGTTGCGGTTCGACTGATGGGTCTGATCCAGAACGCGGGCGTTCCGTTGTCCGCCGTCCGGGCGCGCCGCGTCGTCCAGCTGCCCGTTGGGCGGCAGCTGCTCGTTCGACGCGTTGTGCAACTGGCGTTCGCCATGCTGGTTCTCGTCCGTCCGGTCGAGCTGGTGGTTGCGGTTGCCCTGCGTGTGGCGGGTGCTTTCATCCTCCTGGCTGCGCTGGTTGCGGCCCAGGTGCTGGGCGCCCTGCCCGTTCAGCGCGTCTGCATCCTGCTGGCTGTTCCGATCTGCCTGGTCGAGTTGCAGCCACGTGAAGTCCCACGCGTTGTGCCCACTGGCGATCGAGTCAGTATCTTCATCCGCGGGGATGGCGTTGTCAGACGCCTGGCGCAGGGAATGCTGCCGTTGCAGGGCACGACTGGATTCTTCGGCGGTTGGATCGCTGGGCTGCAAGCGGACGTGCGCCTGACCGACGTCATCGAGCCAAAGGGGATCCAGCTCGCCGCCGGGCGGGAGCACACCCTCCGATGCCTGAGCAACCTTCTGCGCAAGAGGTTCACTCCGGATCAGCCCGGCGCCATTGCTCTCCCGTGCCGCCTTCAGCGCGCGCTCCAGCTGATCAACGCGGTGCTCAAGTTGACGATTGCGCTCCAGCTGGCGGCCGAAGGCAACGCCATTCCGGAATGCGTCGCGCGTCAGATTGCGTACGTAGTCCATCTGCAGCGGCGCGCTGTGGGACTGTTTGGCCAGGTCGCTCACTTCATTCTTGGCGACGTTGTAGATGAACGGCGTGTTCGCTCTGGCGAGGTCGCGCAGCCATGTCGGCGCGTCGTCAGGCAGCTTCGACTCGTTGGACGGCGTGATCGGACCCTTCGCGCCACCCGGCTCACCCTGAATGATGTACTCCGCCGTCTTCAGCACGTGCAGGATGGCGGCGTTCAGCGCCTCCGGACCGCCGGCATTCAAATTGCCGACGATGCGTTGCTCCAGCTTGCCGGCTGCCTGCGCCTGCAGCGCATCCAGCAGCCTTCCCTGTGCCGTGGGACCGATGTACTTGTCAGCCACCAGAGAGAGCCTGTCCTGGATGGCGTGCGTGATCGACCTGGGCAGAATGGATTGCGCGATGCCGCGCAGCAGCTCCTTTCCACCCACGCTCCCGGCGCACTCCACCATGGCCGCCTTGCCTTTCCGGACCGCTGCACAGAGCTGGCCGGACGCCTTGTCCGTGAGCACCGCTTCGGGAATACCCTTGCATTTTCCGGCTTTGACGCCGATGTCCACGATGCAGGCGTCGAGCCTGCGCAGCAGGGGTCCCAGATCAGTCCGTTTACCTTCGCGGATAAGTTCCTGCACACCGGCCCGTGCTGCGCCCAAGGTGGTCAGGTTCTCGACCAGCGTCGGCCCGACCTGCTCAGCGCTGGTGGCACCAAACAGATGGACGGTTCGCTTGAGCGCCACTGCATCTGCGCCAGACTGCGCATCGAGCGCACCGCACATCACATTGCGGGCCGACTTCATCGCGTCCGCGCAAGCCATGGACTCGTAGTCCCCCGCAGAGTAAGCCAGCCGGCAACGGGCTGCATCCGAGGGACTCCTCAAGGCGGCGGCGTCATTCCGAAGCTCGTTCAACTGCAGCTTTCCAACAACATCACCCAGGACCGGCACACGGTCTCTGCGGGGCGGGGCAACGGGCGCGGCGGGTGCCGCAATCAGATCAGGCATGACATTTCTCCAGGGGATTGCATCCGCAACGCGACGTGCATTCGGTACGGATTGACGTTGCCCATCTTGGCAATGGGCACGCCATTAATCTCTACAATGTATTGAGTATGAAGTTCGACCGGGGACGGTCCGATCCTGGCGGTCTGGTGCCGGATGGATCACGTATTGCGCGCGTAAGCGTTATTCGCTTCCGACATCTTCTCGATGGACGAGCTGAGAATCTTCACGATGTTGTCGTACTTCTGGGTCATTTCATTCAACTTCTCGCCCAGCACTTTGCTCACGTGTTTGATCTGCTCCATGTTGCTGTCCTTCGCGCTCACCCAGGCGTTGTAGCGTGCGCTGTCCATCACGTGGCCGGCGGGCAAGGGATTACCCGCCTCCGATGGCCTTCCACTTTCCATGCTGGTGATCAGGTCGGTGACAGGGGAGAGATCCATCTTCACGTGGTAGACGCCATTGGCGTCAGGTCCGGTCGCTTCCAATCCGGGTAGACCCAGCGACTGCTTGAAGGCCTCTGCGGCCCCCTTGCTGCTGAAACTCGCCAATGCGTTCCCGTCGAGCGCATAGTCACGGGCAAGCAGGGTCAGCTTCAGATGGATCGCGGTGAAATCAACCGCCACCGCTCCTTTGTCACCGGACGCGGCCACCTTCAGCCGTTCCATGATGTCGGAGAACTTCTGGTAGAACTCGATGAACCCGCTCACTGCGTCCTGGTACCTGCTCAACCACTCTGTCTGCAGTACGGCCAGCAGCACCCCGATCTGTTCAAAGAAGTCGGCATGCGACTGCCACACCAGCGCACCGGCGTCCAGCTTCTCGGCACTTTCGCTCAGCGCGTCGATGACCGCTGCCTCGGCCTCCGATTGCTCATCCGGGTCCATGCGTGGCAGCAGGAAGGCCATCGCGCGCTGCGCATCCGCTCGCGAGCGGCGGCTTGCCTCCTCGGTGTGCTCAAGGTGCAGCAAGGCCGTCTTCGCCGCCTCCGCGCCCAGGGCCGACGTCGCCGCCTGCGAGAATCGCTCCGCGTCGCGGCTCGAGGTCTGCAGCACACGAAGCGCCTGCTTCAGTCGGGACCGCAGCTCGGGATTCATGTCCGCCGCTTCCACCGGCACCGTGAAGGACTCGGACGGCGGCAGACCGAACGGACGAAGGACGGCGACCGGCGATGGCGCCTGGGTGATGTAAGGCACGGCGTTGCTCCTCTCCATGTTCCGCTGATGGGACGCCGGTGCCAGGGAATGGCACCGGCCGAGTGATCATCTGCTGCGCACGGTTGCTGCTCGGGCCGCGGTGAGATCGCCGCGCGGCGAGTGATCAGGTGTTGTGCACGTAGGCATTGTTGGCTTCGGACATCTTCTCGATGGACGAGCTGAGGATCTTCACGATGTTGTCGAATTTCTGGGTCATCTCGTTGAGCTTCTCACCCAGCACCTTGCTCACGTGCTTGATCTGCTCCATGTTGCTGTCTTTGGCGTTCACCCAGGCGTTGTACTTTGCACTGTCCCATTTCACCGGATACGAGAACGAAGGGTTGTTGGGCAGATGCGGCATCTGCCCCACCAGGTCCGAAACCGCCTTCATATCCATCTTGACGTGGAACGTTCCGTCTGCCGATTCCGTGATCGTCAGCGGGATCCCCATCGACTTGACGAATGCTTCCGCAGCGGCGCGCGTAGGGAAGGAGGCCAGCGCATTGGCGTCCTGCCCGTACTTCTGCATCAGATCCTTCAGCGCGTGAGCAATCTTGTTGAAGTCGATGACGACATCGCCCTTGTCACCCGACGCTTCTGGCTTGATCTGCTCCATGATGTCGGAGAACTCCTGGTAGAACTCAAGGAACTTCGCCAGCGAATCCTGGTACTTGCTCAGCCATTCGGTCTTGAGGACTTCCAGCAGCGCGCTGATCTGGGCAAAGAAATCGGCATGGGAGTTCCAGATCAGGCCGCTCATGTCCATGTCGGCCGGGTTCTTCATCGGCGACTGGAAGCCCGGCAGTCCGATGTCCGGCTCATCCTCCGGCAGCATGCCCGGGGTGATCTGCGGCAGCAGGAAGGAGAAAGCGGCCAGCAGGTCGGCCTGGGTGCGGGCCGAGTCATCCAGCGCCTTGCGCAGGCTCGACACCAGCACGCGCTCCTTCTGCTTCTTCCTGTTCAGCTCTTCCAACGCACCGGGATCGCTGAGCACGTCGGTATGGGGCGGGCCCGCGGTACCCACGCCCTCCTCCATCAGCTGCCCCGTAAGCATCAGCTGTGTGGTGGCAGCGCGGGAGGCGCTGCGGATGACGTTCCCCAACTGCAGCAGGCGGGAGCGGATCTCCGGATCCATGGCAGGCGCCTTCAGCGATTCCAGCTGCAGGTCGGACTGGAGATTCTGCATGAACTGCGTCCCGGCACGGAACGCAGTGGTGTCAATGGCATTGGTCATGGTCGGACTCAGGACTTCGAAATGATATGGGCGCTGGTGGCCGAGATCAGGTTGAGCAGGGCTTCATACAGCTGCGCGGCGGCGTCGCGCATTTCGCGTGACCGGACCGACTGGTCCTGCTGCCCATCGGCGATACGCCGGAACACGTCGGCCACCTGCAGGAACAGCTGGCGCTCGGCTTCGGTCATTTCGGCTTCGATCTGCACGCCGGCGGACACTGATCCGCCGACGGCGGGCGCCATCATGTTCAGCATCATGGCGTGGCTGGCGGGAATCCGGGCCTTGGCCATGTATTCGGCGTGACCTGCCTGGGCGCTTTCCTCGCTGGCACGCTGGCTGCTGTGCTTGGCTGCGGCATCCATGGCCGACCGATCGGCGTCGACGTCCGCCTGCAGGTCTGCCCGCACCCGCTCGTTACCCTTCTGCGCTGTGGGCCTGGCGCCGTCGACGTTGCGCGCGGCGCGCAGTTCGTCGCTGGGGGTACCACTGGAGCGGATGCCACCCGGCGCCGTCTCACTGGCGATCTTGGTCTTGTTGGCGACGTTGAGGTTGTTCTTGATGCTTCCCACCTCCATCGACGTCGCTTTGGAACTCTGCTTCAGCGACGCCGCACCCACTGCCGCGGTCACAAACGCCGCGCCAATGGCACCGGCCAGCCCCTCACGAGCCTTTTCAACCCCCTTCTCGCCCGCGATGACGGTGATGTCCCGCTGGATCTGGACCATCTGCGCGCTGTTGTCGCGATCCAGCTTTTCGAACTTGAGCAGGATCTGGCGCAGCAGCGCCAGCAGGTTGCTGAACGGGCTGCTCTTGAGCCATGCGCCGACGTTCGCCGAGCGGTCTGCGATGTCGGTGTCCGCGCCGGTCACCGGCACCTGGCTGATCGTGGCTGCGGGGCCTTCCACGGCCGCGCGCGGCGGCGACTGGACGGCGACCCCTTCACTGATACGCGCTTCCGTGCCGGCCTCGGTCTGGACCGGGTCGCGGGCGGTTGCCAGCGCGGCCAGCAGGTTGGGCAGCGTGATGATCACGCCTGCGAGCACCAGCTTGGCGGCCGCCTCGTCCATCGCCGGCTCGCGCAGCTGGACGGCGCTGGCGCCGGCGCTCTTGCCGCGGGTGCGCTGCTCTTCGGTGGTACCGGAGGTGAGCGCCTCGACCAGCGTAGCCAGCGTGTCGAGGTTCATTTCCTGGGGGAGCCCGGCGGTGCTGGGCGGCTGGGTCAGCGCGTGGTGGCGCCGCAGGAAGTTGGTGGCGTGACCGGCCTGCCGGAGGGTATCGAGTTCCATGTTGATCCTTGTGTGACGTAATGGCGGGACGACGCGCTCAGGCGTTGCCGTTGCCGATGCGGGCGGTGACGAAGCGGGCGGCGTCGTGCTGCGATTCCTGCACGTTGGTCATCTGCTGGAACAGGTCGTTGACCAGGTTGTTGGTCTGCATGAAGTACTGCAGGATCTTCTGGATCAGGTCGCGGAAGATCTTGCTGTCGGCCATGCCGATTTCCAGTTCCTTCAGCAGCTTCGCAGCATCGACATACATCTCCGCGATCACGATGGCCCCAACGCCCTGGCTGGTCTGATTGGCGAACTGCAGGGTGTGCGAGGCCTTGATGGCCTGGCCGGTGCGTACCGCCAACGTGTCGGCGTTGCTGTGGGTGAGCTTGGCGACGGTCTGGCTGAGCGACCTGGCCACATCGTCCACGGTCTGGCTGACCGAACGCGCGGCGGCCTTGATCATCTGCGGCAGCGCCTTGCTGATGGCCTCGGACACGGCCCGGGTGACTGCCTTGGCCAGCTGCTGCACGGCGACGGTGCCGGCCACGCGCTTGGTGAACACCACGGCGGCGATGATCATGGCGGCCACGGCGATCACGCCGAGCACGTCCTTGATCTTGTCCACGAACGCGGAGGAAACGCCCAGCGAGGTCAGCACGTCGCCGATGATGTTGCCCACCTGCTTCACCAGCTCCATCACCAGCTTCATGATCGGCTCCATGATCTTGCCCATCACGTTCAGGCCCAGCTCTTCGCCGATCGCCAGGGCCAGGCCCACGCCGGCCAGCACCATGCTGGCGCCGCCGGTGAACGGTGCGGCGACCACGGCCACGGCGGTCACCACCCAGCCGATGATCTTGCCGATGCAGCCCATCTTCTTCTGCGCGGCTTCGGCCTTGGCCAGTTCGTCCTGGTATTCCTGCGAGCGGCGCAGGTTTTCCGCCTCACGCAGGCGCAGCACTTCCTGCACCAGCCGGGTGTCGGCCTCCAGCTTGGCGTCGTTGGCCTTGCCGATGATTTCCTGCAGCACGGCCAGCAGCTCGCCCAGCATCGCCGCATTGGTGCGGGCCTTGTCGTCGCCACGGGCACTCACGCTGCCGTTGGGGTCCAGCTTGTCGGCCTCACTCTTGAAGGCGTCGAGGTCGCCCAGCGCCTTGTCGAGCACGGCCACCGCGTCGGCCAGGGCCTTGGTGGCCTCGCCCACGCGGGCCTGCTGCTCGGTCACCTTGCCTTTGGCGGCTTCGAGCTGGGCGCGGAGGGCGTCCTGCTCTTCCGGCGGGGCGTCGGCCAGCGCCTGTTCCAGTCGAGCCACTTCTGCCTCGGCCTTCTTCAGTGCTTCCACTGCGGCCGCGAGCTCGCCTTCGGCAGTGCCGACATCGCCCATGGCGGCGTCCACCAGGGCCTGGGCCAGGCGGATGGCTTCGGACAGCTCGGCGGCGCTGGCGGCGCGCTCGGCCAGGCGCAGCTTGACCAGCTCCAGCTGCGCGGACAGGCTGCGGCTGTTTTCCGTGGTGATCAGCTCGCTGAGCTGCATGGCCAGGTAGTTCATCGCCGCTTCCGGCGTCATTGGCACCTGCGATGCACCGCGGGCGGCAGCCTGTTGCTGGGCGGCCCGCAGCAGGCGCGGCAGGTCGGCCCGGCGCAGTGCCGGTGCATTGGGGTTGGGTGCTTCCGCCTCGGACGATGCCGCCTGGCGCTCGCCGGCGGCGTCGGCCAGCAGCTGCTGGACCTGGCTGTCGATGGCCTGGATGCGCTGCAGCGACACCGCGCCGAAGCCGGCGGCGACAGCGGCGGCGTCGTTGCGCGCTGCGGCGGTAGAGGTGAAGGCCAGCGGCGTCAGGCCGGCGGAAGCAATGGTGTTCATTCGGAAATCGTGTCCTCGTTGTTGTCAGGCGGGACGGCAGCGGTGCTGGCCAGCGCCTGCAGGTAAACCCTGGCCCGCGCAAGCAGGGCCGGATCGGTGGAACGCAGCTGCACGGTTTCGAAGCAGCCCTTGGCCATGGCGAGCTTGCCCATGGCCAGGTGGCACTGACCGACATGCAGCATCGGTCGCTCGTCGCCTTTCAGCAGCGCATAGGCCAGCGCGTACATGTCGATGGCCTTGGCGTATTCCTTCTTCATCTGCAGCACCGCGGCCAGGCCGAGGGCGTAGTCGCCGTTGTAGAAGTCGTACAGGTACAGGAAGCGGAAGAACGTTTCGGCTTCGTCCAGGCGACCGTCGGTGTAGAAACGGTGCGCGTAGGCGTAGACACTCTCCAGCAGGTCGTCACTGACCCCTTTCAGGTCCTTGATCGCGGCGCCGGTCTGGGCGCCTTCGAACAACAGCTGGGCCATCTGGTCGAGCTGGGCCTGTTCTTCATCAGGTCCGGTGGGGGTGTCGTGGGCGTCGGAGGCAGGGGTCATGGTGGGTTCCGGGTTGTGGCCAACGGCGCTGCAGGACAAGCACAGTCTGGCGGGGTTGCAAAGGGGGGGCTTTCGGGATTCCCTCATCCCGCAGGAGGACGCGGGGGGGCCTGGTCAAGCGGGGGCGTCGGATCCGGACCGGAATGGCTGGCAGGATCGGAATCTGATGGCGGGTCGGCGTGATTGCGCTCGATGTCTTTCAGCCAGGCCAGGATCCGGGTGATCGGCGCGGTGAGGTCGGCCGGCACGAACTGGTAGCGCCGCGTCTTGAAGTAGACGGCGCGCGCGACCGGAATGTCGCGGACGACCGGAATGCCCCACTTCTCGGCCAGCGCGATCACCTTGCGTGCGCGGTTGCCGCGTTCGCGCACGGACACGAACTGCAGGCCGGGGTAGTCGGGGTGGGTGAAGATGCCGACCGCGATGTGGGTCGGGTTGGCCAGGATCATCGACGACCCCGCCACGTCGGCCTGCACCTGGCCAGACAGCTCTTCGCCGATCTGGCGGCGGCGCTGCTTGATTTCGGGGTTGCCGTTGTGGTCCTTGTGCTCCTGCTTGACCTCGTGCTTTTCCATGCGCATTTCGCGGATGTACAGCCGGTATTCGATGAAGGCCGCGGCCAGCACGATCGGCGCCAGCACCGCCAGCAGCAGCGCGGTGCTCTGCCAGCCCACGCGGTGCCAGATGGCGCCGGCAGCGTTGTCGGGCATCTGCACCTGCGCGAAGATGATCGGTGAGAACAGCGTCCAGGCCAGCACGACGAACACCAGCCCGGCCAGCAGGTACAGCGCAGCGGTGATCACGCTTTTGACGGTCTTCAGCGAAAACAGGTTCTTGAAGCCTGAAATCGGATTGACCCGGGCGAGGTCCAGGCGCACCGCTTCGGCGGCGATCACGCCGCGGCTCTGCACCAGCGAGATCAGCACGGCGGCCACGATGGCGGACGCGCCCACCGGCACCGCAATCCACAGGAACGCCTGCGTGGCCTGCCAGGCGGCTTCGGACGGCGTCAGGCCGAAGCCGCGCTCGGCCATGCCGCGGTAGAAGCCCTGCAGCGCCCGGGTGGAGGTCAGGGTGGCCACGGCGATCAGCCCGGCCACCAGCATCGCCGCGGCAGCAAGGTCACGGCTGACGTAGCTCTTGCCCTTCTTCGATTCCTTGAGCAGGCGGTGCGGTGTGGGCTTTTCGGTCTTCATTGCGGCACCGCCAGCAGCAGCTGCAGCGCATCGGTGGTGTCGCGGATGAGCGGCACCTGCTGGACCACCGTAGGCATCAGGTAGAACAGCAGCGCGATGAAGGCGATGTACGACTTGACCGCCAGCGAGATCGAGAACGGGTTCATCTGCTGGGCGAAGCGCGACAGCACGCCCAGCAGCACTTCCACCAGGAACAGCAGCAGCAGCACCGGCAGGGCCATGCGCAGCGCGCCGGCCAGCAGCGTGCCGGCAAACGCCTGCAGCCGCGCCAGGTCGAGGGTCATCCCCGCGCCCATGGGGATGAGCGCGTAGCTGTCCTGGATCACTTCCAGCAGCACGATCATCCCGTCGGTCGCCAGGAACACCACCACGCTCATCATCTGCAGCAGGTTGGAGGTCTCCGTGGCTTCCATGCCGCTGACCGGGTCGAGCATGGCGCCAATGCCGGCGCCGCGCTGGTTGTCGACGATGGCGCCCATGCCGTGGAAAATATGGAACGGCAACGCCACCACCAGTCCGATGGCGGTGCCGATCAGCACCTCGCGCAGGACCACGCCGGCCATCGAGAGGATGTCCGGCGGCACCGTGGCGCCCGCCGTGGCGGGCCACAGGCCGATCAGGATCATCATCGCCACCACGGTCCGGGTCATCTTGGCCGGCATGACGCCCGGCGACAGGTACGGAATCCAGACCAGGCAGGCGCCAATGCGGGCCATGCCCAGCAGGGCGGTCAGCCCATGGTCGCGGGCCAGCGCAACCAGTTCGGCGTCGAGCGCGGAAAGCTGCACTGCCCTACCCGTTCAGCGCGGTATGCAGCGCCAGCCGCGCGAAATCCAGCATGCGCGCGGACATCCAGGTCATCAGCACCAGCAGGCAGGCAATCACCGCCAGCAGCTTGGCACCATAGGGAAGGGTCTGCTCCTGGAGCTGGGTCACGGTCTGGAACAGGCCGATGGCCAGGCCCACGAGGGTAGCCACCGCGACCGGCGCAGCCGAGAGCAGCAGGATGAGCAGCAGGCTTTTGTTGCCCATGAACATGATCGCGTCCATGGCTACATCGGCACGTCGAGGTACTGGCGCACCAGACCCTGCGAGAGCAGGCTCCAGCCGTCCATCGCCACGAACAGGATCAGCTTGATCGGCGCGGAAATGGTCACCGGGCTCATCATCATCATGCCCAGCGACAGCAGCACGCTGGACACGACCAGGTCGATCACCACGAACGGCAGGTACAGGTAGAAGCCGATGCGGAAGGCGTCCTTGAGTTCGCTCAGTGCGTAGGTCGGCATCAGCGCGAACAGCGAGCGCTCATGCGGCTCCAGGTCGGGCATCGGCACGCCGGTCCCGGCGTGGCGCGCACGTTCGAAGAACTTCAGCAGCTCCGGGTCCGAGTAGGTGGCCAGGTAGACCTTGTAGCCGTCCAGGCTGCTGTCGAGGAAGGTCACCACCGCGGCCACCGAGTTGAGCGGGGCCTCCAGCGCAAGATAGGCGTCGTACATGTTCTGCACGATGGGCTGCATGACGTAGAACGCCAGCATCAGCGCCAGCGCATTGAGCACCATGTTGGAGGGTACCTGCTGCAGGCCCAGCCCGTTGCGCAGCAGCACGAACACCACGGAGAACTTCAGGTAGCAGGTGCCCGCGGCGATCAGGAACGGAAGCAGCGCCGCCATCGACATGACCGCGATCAGCGAGATGTCGTTGTTGACGAAATTCATGGCAGCAAGGGCGCCTGCGCCAGTTGTACGCCGAGCTGGTCGCCCACCTGGACCAGCTCGCCACGGGCAACGGTCTGGCCGTTGACGCGCAGCTGCAGCTGCTTCCAGGCGTCGACCGGCAGGTTGAACACGGTGCCGGGCTGCAATCCGTCCAGTTCACCGATGGCCTGCTGCAACTGGCACAGCACCACGTCCACGGTAACCGGCAGCTGGCGCAGGTCGATCCCGCCGGCGTCCGCTGCGGGGGCGGCATGGGCGGCCGGTGCCGCAGGCAGGGCGAGGTCGGCGGCGCCGTCTTCGTCGTCGAGGAAATCGAAGGGTGTATTCACGGAAATGGTCTCAAGGGTGAAATCGAAGGCGTACAGGCGACGGCGCGCGAGGCGTGCGATGGGTTCAAGCTGGTCCAGCAGCACCACCGCGCCCGGCGCCAGGCGGCGCAGTCGCTGCAGCGGCAGCTGCAGGCGCGAGATGCCCAGCTCCACCGGCAGCCGCAGGCGGCGGGTGATGGGGGTCAGGGCGTGGCCGGGCCTGGCGTCGATGCGTTCGATCCAGGCCGGCCCCTGCGTGGTGGGCAGGCAGGGCTGCGGACCCTCGCCCCGTGCGAGCACGCTGACCGGCACCACCTCACGCAGCGTTGTCCGCGCCTGCGTGAAAGGGGGCGCGGCGATGTCCAGCAGGTCCTGTTCGGGCAGCCAGCACGCCAGGGTCTGGCGGTCGACCAGTTCGGACCACGCCAGTCCGGCCAGCTCAGGCAGCATGGCCGCGCACCACGGCTCGGCGGCCACCGCCAGGCGCAGCACGCCGGCCGGCGCCTCGACATCGAAGCGCAGCATCGCGCCGCGTGCCGGCAGCGGCTGCGCGTCGGGCACGATGCCCACGCGTGCACACCCGGCGAGCGTGGCGGCGTTGGCCACGTCGGCGGCGCCCAGCACGGGAAAAGGCCAGCGCTGCGCGTTCATGCGTGGCCCTGGTGGTCGCGGCGGCGACGGCGTTCGTCGGTGGCGCTGTCGCTGCTGTCCACGGCGATCACCAGGTCGCTGCCGGCCGGGGCCAGCGAGGCCGCCAGCGCGTTGCCGACCCGTGCGCTGGACGGCAGCATGTGCAGACGATCTGCCTCGAGACGCGCGATGACCGAATGACCCGCGCCCCAACTGCTGAACGCGACATTGATCTGGCTGCCGGCAACGGTGCGGGCGGTCATGGCGGTCTGCAGTGCCTCGGCCTGGCGGGCGGCGCGCACCAACTGGCGGGTACCCAGATTGGCTTCGGCACGGCGCGCGTCGGCCAGCGACTGGCTGTCATGGGGTTCGCCACCCGGCTGCGGTGTGGCAGTGGCCGTGGCGGAGGTCGCGGGGTTGGCTGCGGTGGCATCGACGGCGAACGCGCTCTCCATGGCCACGGGCGCCGAGGCGGTGCGACTGTCGCTGATAACGGCCCCCGGCGACGCAGCAGCGGCCGCTGGTACGACCGGTCGCGCAGCCAGCGCGCGCGCGTTGCGCTGGGGCGCGCCGGACGCAATGGCGGCGTGCGGCGCGTCGGCGGTGGATGCCGCAGATGCTGCCGGAGATTCGCCCGGCGTGTGCACGACCGTACTGCCCGCCACGGCCGGAGCACGACCCGGCACTGCTGCGGACGCATCCGCGACCGGGGCCCCTGCATCACCGGCCTTCCCGGCAACCGGCAGCGCCGTGGCGAGCGACGGCGTCGCTGTCTGCGGGGACGGCATTCCCATGCGGATGCGCGACGTGGACGCCGCGCCTGCGTGACCTGGCTGCGGCTGCAGCGCGCGCGGGCCCTCCATGAGCGGCCGTGGTGCGTCGTCGGGCGCGTCGCTGCGGTCGGGAGCCGCCTCGCGCGGCACTGCGGCATCGACCTGATCGGGGCGGTCGTCCTGATCCGGCGTATCGCCCTGATCCGGCACCTCGACCGCTTCCGGAGGTACCGACCACGCGTCCTCGGCGTACGGGACCTCGAGCGGCCGATTCGGGTGGGCCTGCACCCGTTCGCTCAACGACACCGCGTCACCCGGTCCGGTGGCCGCGATGGCGGCCGGCTGGGGTTGGATCTTTACCGACATGCGTGTTCCTCTTGAACCTGACGCTCCTGGCGGCGCTGACGCGCCTGCCGGAGCCGTTGATGGATGTGCGAGCCCACCGCCTCCAGGCGGCGCGCTCGTGAGTGATGGGCCGCAGCAGCCTGGCGCAGCTGCTGTTCCTGCGCCTGCGCAGCGGCGGCCTGTTCCAGCAGGTGCTCGGCACGCAGGCCGCACTCCAGAACGTGCGCGCGCGCGATGGCAACGCCACGCAGCCGTTCGAACAGGGTTTGCCGGTCCAGCCCGTGTTCTTCGCCAAGCTGCGCCTGCTGCAGTTTCTCGTCGGCCTCGCCGCGCAGCGAGCGCGCCTCGGTTTCGTGCTGCGCGGCCTGCTCCGCCTGCCCACGCGCTTCGCCGCGCAGGCGCTGCGCACGGTGGGTCAGCAACGTGGCCAGCTGCGCCGGATCAGCGGGCGAGCGCATCGAGTGCCTCCACCGCGTCGTCGAACGCAACCGGTTCATGCAGGCCCTGGCGCAGGAACGCCAGCAGTCGCGGTTCGCGCGCCACGGCGTCGTCCTGTTCGGGCTGCGCGCCGGGCCGGTACTCGCCGATGTCGCGCAGCAGCTGCAGGTCGTCCAGCCGCCCCATGACCGCACGCACGCGGGTGGCGGCAGCGGCCTGGCCCGGGCTGGCCAGCTGCGGATAAAGACGGCTGGCACTGCGCAGCACGTCGATGGCCGGAAAATGACCGCGCTGCGCCAGGCGGGGGCTCAGGTAGACATGGCCGTCCAGCAGCGATTTGACTTCCTCGCCGACCGGGTCGGGGTCGGCGTCGTCCTCCAGCAGCACCGTGTAGAAGGCGGTAATGCTGCCGCAGCCCGCATTGCCCGGCCGTTCCACCAGCCGTGGCAGCGCCTCGAACACCGAGGCCGGAAATCCACGCCGTGCCGGCGGCTCACCGGCGGCCAGCGCCACATCGCGCAGGGCCCGCGCATAGCGCGTGGCCGAATCCATCACCAGCAGTACCCGGCTGCCCTGGTCGCGGAAGAACTCGGCGACACGGGTGGCGACCATCGCCGCGTTGACCCGGGTCGCCGGCGAGGAATCGGAGGTGGCCTGCACGACGATGGTGCGTGCCGCCGCAGGGCCCTGCCGGATCGCCGCCACGAACGAGGCCACTTCACGGCCGCGCTCGCCGACCAGCGCCACCACGCGGACGTCGCAGTCGGCATTGGCCAGCAGCATTTCAACCAGGGTGGTCTTGCCGCAGCCGGCCGCGGCGAACACGCCCATGCGCTGACCCTCGCCCACGGTCAGCAGCGCGTCCAGGGCGCGGATGCCGGTGGCGAACGGAGTCTGGATGGGGCGCCGCTGCCGGTAGTCCAGCGGCACTGCCTGCACGGCGGCGGCGGTCGTGCCGGCATCGGCGTCGAGCGGCTGCCCCTCGTGCAGCCGCTCCACCACCTCGCCAAACCCGTCCAGTACGCTGCCCAGCAGGTGATTGCCGAGCGCCACTTCGAGCGGGCGGCCGGTAGCCGCCACCACCACGTCGGCGGCCAACCGCACCGGCGCGCCGATCAACGCGAGCGTGGCCACGCCGTGGTCGACCCGGGTCACCACGCCGTGGGTCAGCACGCGGTCATCGCAGGCCGAGCGGCGCACGTGGCAGTGCTCGCCCACCGCCACGTCCGCCAGCGGTACCCGCAGTTCGCCTGCGCGCATCGCCAACGGGGTGGCGCAAGGGCGCCAGCAGGGCACGGCGGCTGTCACCGCAGCATGCCCTGCAGGTCCAGCACGCGCGCGTGGAACCCTTCGATCGCAGCAGCCAGCAGCGAGGCGTCGTGCCGGCAGTCGGGTTGCAGCACGCCGCCCACCAGGCAGCCTTCGTCCAGCTGGCGCAGGGCCAGGCAGCCGTTGGCGAAGTGCGCGGCCGGCGCGGACAGCGCGCTCAGCAGCTCATCGGCGCGATTGCTGAAGCGATCGTTGGGCGAGGTGTCCAGGCGCCCCCACAGATAGACCATGTCGTCCACCGGGTCGAGCAGCAGCTCGCCCACGTCGGCAAAGCCCATCACCACGGACGAATGGGTGTCGAACTGGAACCGCGACGGGTCGCAGCCCAGCTCCTGGAGGGCGGCATTGAGGGTATCTAGCAGGGAGGTCATATGCTTCTCATCACATCAAGGGTGACCGTGTCGGAAATCTCGGCAAACGAGAGCACCGGGGTCGCGGGGAGGCGGTTTTCAATGAAGCGCTTGACGAAGCGGCGGATGTCCGGCGCCACCATCAGCACCACGTCGGGACGGTGGGCGCTGACTTCGCCGACGTGCAGGGCGAAGCGGTCCATCAGCGCACCGGATTCGGCCGGTTCGAGGTTGAGGTAGGCCGCGCCCTGGCTCTGGCGGATGCCGGCGCGGATCTGGTCTTCCACCGGGCTCGACACCAGGATCGCGGGAATGCGGCCGTCGCGCGCGAAGCGCGCGGAGATGTAGCGGGCCAAGGCACCACGCACGTGCTCCACCAGCAGGATCACGTCCTTCTCGCGCTGGCCCCACTGCGCCAGGGTTTCCAGCACGACCTTCATGTTGCGGATGGAGACGTCCTCGCGCAGCAGGCGCTGCAGCACTTCGGCCACGCGCTGGATCGGCATGTGCCGGTAGGTTTCCTTGACCAGTTCCGGGAAGCGCTTCTCCAGCGCGTCCAGCACGTGCTTGGCTTCCTGGATACCGAACAGTTCGCCCACGTTGCGCAGCACCGCGCCGTGCACCAGCCGGCGCAGTTCCTCGTAATCGCTGGACACCTCGCAACCGAGCGCACGCACGTCCTCCTGCGCCCCGGCCAGGACCCAGCGTGCGCTGCCGCCGTCATGCGGCACCACCAGGCCCATGTCCAGCACGTCCAGTTCGTCCTGGCGTCCCCAGACCCGTACGTGCCCGTTCACCACAGGTGCGCTGGCCGCCGGGATCTCGTTGATCAGGACCTTCACTTCATGCTCGCGCGTCGGCACATGGCCACGCAGCACCAGCGGCGCAAGCTGCATGCCGGTGTTGATGAAGGCGTCATGGCGCAGCTGCTCTTCCCAGTTGCCGGCCACGCCCGCCTCGTGCAGCGGTGCCGGCATCAGCAGGATCAGCGGCAGGGTTTCACTGGTCAGGCGCGCCGCAGTGGCGTCGCCCTTCCCGGCGGTCGCGGTGGACGCACCGCCCTGCCCGGCACCGGCGCTGCCGGCCGCCTCGTCGGTGCGGGCGCGGCGCAGGCGCCAGACCAGCATGGCCCCCAGGCCCACCGCCAGGCCGGCGAACACCGGCAGCGGGAAGCCCGGCAGGAAGCCCAGCAGCAGCACCAGCACCGCACCGGTGCCCAGCACCAGGTTGCTCTTGAACAGCTCGCCGAGGATGTTGGCGCCCAGGTTGTTGCTCTCGCCGCTGACCCGGGTGACGATGAAGCCGGCACTGATGCAGATGAGCAGCGCCGGAATCTGCGCCACCAGGCCATCGCCGATGGTCAGCAGGGTGAAGGTGTTGAGCGCCTGGGAGAACGCCATCCCATGCTGCAGCATGCCCACGGCGATACCGCCGAACAGGTTGACGAACACGATCACGATGCCGGCGATGGCATCGCCCTTGACGAACTTCATGGCACCGTCGTAGGAGCCGTACAGCTGGCTTTCGCGCTCCACGTCACGCCGGCGACGCTGCGCTTCCTCCGAAGTGATCGCTTCGGCACGCAGGTCGGCGTCGATGCTCATCTGCTTGCCGGGCATGCCGTCCAGGGAGAAGCGTGCCACCACCTCACCGATGCGTTCGGACCCCTTGGTGATGACGATGAACTGGACCAGGGTGATGATGGCGAAGATCACCGCGCCCACCACCAGGTTGTCGCCCACCACGAAGTCGCCGAACGCACTGATGATGTGCCCCGCGTCGGCGTCGAGCAGGATCAGCCGGCTGGTGCTGACCGACAGCGCCAGCCGCATCAGGGTGGTGAACAGCAGCACCGACGGGAACGTGGAGAAGTTGAGGATGCGCTCCACGTAGAAGGAGCTGAGGAAGATGACGATGGCCACGGCCATGTTCAGGCCGATCAGCAGGTCGACCAGGAAGGTCGGCAGCGGAATGATCAGCATGGCCACGATCACGGCCATCAGCACGACCAGGGCCAGTTCCGGGCGCAGCACGCCGCGCGCGCGTGCGCCGAAGCCGGTGGTGGCGGTGGGGGCGGTGCTGCTCATACGCTGATTCCTCCGGCGTGGCCGGCACGCCAGCGTTCACGTTTCATGCTTTCCACCACCAGTTCCTCCAGCGCGTTGGCGGTGCGTTCGCGCGCCAGTTCATCGCTCCATACCGCGTCGGGCAGGCCACCCACCGCGCGCCGCAGCGCCTGCACGAAGCGCGCGCGCTCCGGCGCCGACAGCGCCACGCGCATGTCCGCCAGCGGCCCGGCGAACAGCCCCGCCCAGTCCTGCAGGCCGCGCACGACGTCCAGCAGACCGCCCACCATCGCTTCGGCGCTGGTCGAAAGACGCGCCAGCAGTCCGTCGCGGGTCGCTTCCTGGACCAGCAGCTGGTCGGCCGAGCGCAGCACGGCCAGGTTGCGCACCTGGTGCAGCAACTGGCCGAACTCCAGGTGCGAGGCGCTGGGATCCAGCGAGTACATGTCCGCACCCAGGGCCTGTTCCATGAAATCCACCACCTGCGCGCGCCGGTCGAAACCGAACGTGGCGATCCAGCCGGCGTATTCGCCCACGCAGTCGCGCGGATTGCCGATGAAGTCGCGGTAGCTCTGGCGCAGTGCCCGCGCCGAGAAGCGATTGCCGCTTGCGGCCAGCCGGGCTTTGACGGCCACGTTCATGCCGCCGCGCATGGCGGCGGCATTGCCCTGCGCGGCCTGTTCGGCAAGCAGGTGCTCAAGCGCAGCCTGTAGCAGCTCGCGCAGTTCCTGCAGTTCCTCGTCGGTCAGCAGCGCGCGCAGCACCGCCAGCATGTCGCTGGGATCGGGGAAAAACTGCTTGAGCAGGCCGAGCAGCTGCACCGGGCTGCGCAGGCCATCGAGCAGCGCGCGCAGGTCGCTCATCTTGCTGTCAACCTGCTCGTCGAGCACGTGGTCGATCCACGCCTGCGTCTCGCCGGTGCCGCTGCTGCTCTGCCTGTCACGGCGGCGCTGCAGCGACGCGATCAGGGCGCCCACGTCGTCCTGCATGGAGAACGCCGTATGCAGCTCACTTTTCTGCGAGGACCGCCCTGATGACGACAGAGAGCCCTTCTCCGTGTCTTCTCCTCTGCCGCTGCCACCGGTCTGACGCGGTGTGTTGGGCAATAGGGAAGTGACCGGGCGATTAATGGCCGGCAGTGCCATGCGCGCCCTCCCCGTCGTTGAGCTGCGGATGCAGGCCGCGGATCGCATCACGCACGGAGTCACCCACGGTCGGACCGTAGACGTCCGGCATGCGGTAGGCATCGACCGGATCGCTGCCGGTGAGCAGCCGCGGCTGGATCAGGAACACCCGCACCAGGTTTTCGGACGAGGTGCTGTCCTGGCCGAACAGCTTGCCTACGCCGGGAATGCGGCGCAGCCCAGGAATGCCGCTGTAGCCCTGGTCGGACTGGCTGCGGGTGTAGCCGCCCACCAGTAGGCTGAGCTGCTGCGGCACGCGCGCGACCGTGTCGATCACGGTGCGGTTGACCAGCGGCAGCGCGTCGACCGAACGCGTGCCGTCGGCCGCGCCATCCTCGATCTTCAGCTGCATTTCCACGTCGTTGCCACTGGAAATGCGCGGATGCACACTGACCAGCGTGCCGTAGGTGACCTGCTCCAGCGACGTCGCGCGCTCACCGATCAACTGCGTATAGAAGGTCTGGTTGCTGTCGAAGTACGCCGGGATGTTTTCCTGGGTCAACAGCACCGGGCGCGAGATGATGTGCGCGTCGCCCTTGCTGGCCATGGCCTGCACCGACGCGAGGAAGCGGCTGCCATCGAGCGTGCTGACCGAGGGCGACTGGTTGATGCCGATCGACAGACGATTGCCGATGTTGATGCCGCCACTCCAGTTCACGCCCAGGCGGTCGAGCTCGGTCTTCTTGATGTCGATGATCCACAGCGACAGTTCGATCTGCTTGCGCGGGATGTCCAGCTCGCCGACCAGGCGCTTGACCTGTTCGATCTGCGCCAGCGTGCCGCGCACGATCAGGCTGTTGGTTTCCGCATAGGCCATGACGACCGCCGGGGTCGGGCCGGTGGGAACCGAGGTGGCGGCCTGCGCCACCGGTTGCGCGGTCGGCGCGGCCGGCAGCAGCTGCTCGGTGACGGTGGCCGCAGCGTCCGGCATCACCGGCTGCTTGACCACGGCACCGAAGTCGCCCAGCTTGAGCACACCGGCCAGCACATCGGCCACGCCCGGCAGCGATCCCTCGCGACCGCGCAGCCCGTAGCTGCGACCATTGACGAAACTGTGCTCCAGCTTGATCACTTCCACGTGGTGCGGGCTGGCGTCGGCGCCTTCGTACAGGTCATCCAGGTAGCGCGCGGCGTTGAGCACGATGTCCACGTACACCGGCGGCCCGGCCACGTAGAAGGTGCCGTCGGCGCCGCCCCCGCGCACCGGATAGCGCGCATCGGCCAGCCGCGCCTTGCGCAGGAAGTCCGACAGCGTGGCCACCGAGGTGGAGCGCAGGCGACCCACGGCATTCTTCTGTTCGCTGGCGTCGTAGACATAGATGGAGGTGCTGTCGCTGTACCAGACCAGTCCCAGTTCGGCGGTGACCTTGGCCAGCACGTCGAACGGCCGGGCCAGGTCGAAGTTGCCGGTGATCTTCTTCTTCTGGGCCTTGGGGCTGATCACCAGCGCCTGGCGCGCGCGGACGCCGATGGCGTTGAGCAGATGGTCGGCGCTGTCCGCGCGCGAGACAAAGCCCGAGGCATGCGGCAGGTCGGCGCGGTCGGTGATGGCGGTGCCTTCCAGCGGCGTCTGGGCGACAGCCGGCACGGTGAACGACAGCAACAGCAGGTACAGCGGCAGGGAACGCATGGCTTACTCGTGGGGGGTTGAAACCGCCCGGTAGACGGAGAGGGGTGAACGACCGATCAGGGATTTCACGTCGGTGCAGAAATGCGACAGCGACGCGTAGCCGTGATCGGCGGCGAGATAGGTGAACGAGCGCGCCCGCCCGGGATAGGCAAGCAACGCCCGCGCGGCGCGCTGGATGCGCAGCTCGCGTTTCAACGGGCGACCCAGGACCTGCCGGCAGCGCCGGTGGAACTGTGCCGACGACAGGCCGTAACGCTGGGCCAGCGCGGCGACGGTGTTGTCGCCGCCTTCCTCCAGCAGGAAGCGCATCAGGCCGTAGCTTTCGCTGCGCGCCAGGTGCCGCAGCAGCTGCGCCGGCGGGCGGTCCTCGACCTGGCCGGCGCCACGCGCCAACTGGCCGATCAGCCAGGCCGCCGCCACGTCGGGCACTTCCAGGGCCGCCGGCACCACCCAGCACAGGGGCTCAGGCTCTCCCGCCGCGCGTTGCATGCCGCTGGCATGGTCGTAATGGGCCAGGGCGCGGGGCATGCCGCTGCCGGCCACCGCGACCGTGTCCAGCCCGCTGCCGCGTGGCAGCGGCAGACCGGCCAGGAGCAGGCGATCGCCGGGCAGAAGGCGGACCGGCCGCCCCCCGGCCGTGAGCTCGGTGGCGGCCTGCCCAGCATTGACGATCACGTGCATCCGACCACTCCCGTTCATGCGTACTTCGACGCAGCGCAGTGCTGCGCCGCCTTCGACAAGGGCTGCATGGTGAAGACGGGGCCGGGGCAACGCTCTACAACAAATTAGAAAGCCGACGCAACTTGATGTATTTGTATCGATCCCGCTCAGACAGTCGCGCATCCGCGCCACCAGGAATCGATCCCCATGTCACTGTTGCTTGGCATCCACCACGTCGCCGTGATCTGCGCCGATTACGACAGGTCGCGCGATTTCTACGTCCGCGTGCTCGGCCTGGCGATCAAGGCAGAGCACCACCGCGCCGCCCGCGACTCCTGGAAACTGGACCTGGCCCTGCCCGATGGCGGACAGCTGGAGCTGTTTTCGTTTCCCTCGCCACCGCCGCGACCGAGCCGACCCGAAGCCCAGGGGCTGCGCCACCTGGCGTTCCGGGTGGCGCGGCTGGAACCGATGATCGAACGGCTGGCCGCCGCGGGGGTGGCCTGCGAGCCGGTCCGCACCGATGAGTACACCGGCCGGCGCTTCACCTTCTTCGCCGACCCCGACGGGCTGCCGCTGGAGCTGTACGAAGGGGGCTGAACGGGTTGCCGCGCCCCGCGCCGCAGCGTTCCGTACCAGGGCGAATGGGTATACAGTCCAGCTGTCCCGGCCCTGCGCCGGCATCCACGTACATCCCTGGGAGGGGAAACATGCGCAAGACCTTCAAGACCCTGCTGCTGGCACTGCCGCTGGTGATGGCCGCGATGTCCGCTTCGGCCGCCGACGGCGCGGTCGGCCGCTGGAAGACCATCGACGACAAGACCGGCAAGGTGAAGTCGATCGTGGAGATCACCCAGGCCGCCAATGGCACGCTGAGCGGCAAGGTGGTGGAAGTACTGCATTCGGACAAGGGCCCCAACCCGGTCTGTGACGACTGCAGCGGCGCCAACAAGGGCAAGCCGGTGAAGGGCATGACCATCCTGTGGAACCTGAAGCAGGACAAGGGCAGCACCACCCAGTGGTCCGGCGGCACCGTGCTGGACCCGGCCAACGGCAAGACCTACAAGTCCAAGCTGGAGCTGAAGCCGGACGGAAAGAAGCTGGACATGTCCGGCTGCGTGGCGTTCATCTGCCGCGCCCAGACCTGGATCCGCGAGTAACCCCCTGCGCGGCAACGCGCTGCAGGATCAACGGCCCGGGGCCGGTGCGGGGTGACCGCCCCGGCCCTTCGTCTTTTCCGGGAGCATGCGATAATCCCGTGTTCCCCCGCACCCGTGCAGCCCATGACCCGCACCGCTCTCGTCACCACCGCCCTGCCCTACGCCAACGGCCCGCTGCACCTGGGCCATCTGGTCGGCTACATCCAGGCTGACATCTGGGTGCGTGCGCGTCGAATGAGCGGCGGCAGGACCTGGTTCGTGTGCGCTGATGACACCCACGGCACCCCGATCATGCTGGCGGCGGAAAAAGCCGGCGTGACCCCGGAAACGTTCATTGCCAACATCCAGGCCAGCCACGAGCGCGACTTCGCCGCCTTCGGCGTTGCGTTCGATCATTACGACTCGACCAACTCGGCCGGCAACAAGGCCCTGACCGAGGCGTTCTACCTCAAGCTCGAGGCGGAAGGCCACATCTCGCGCCGTTCCGTGGCCCAGTTCTACGACCCGGCCAAGGGCATGTTCCTGCCCGACCGCTACATCAAGGGCATCTGCCCCAACTGCGGCACGCCGGACCAGTATGGCGACAACTGCGAAGTGTGTGGCGCCACCTACGCCCCCACCGACCTGAAGGACCCGCGCTCGGTCATTTCCGGCGCCACGCCGGAAATCCGCGATTCGGAGCACTTCTTCTTCGAGGTGGGCCGATTTGAACGCTTCCTGCGCGAATGGCTGGCCGGCGATGTCGCCCTGCCCGGGGTGAAGGCCAAGCTGGGTGAGTGGCTCAATGCCGAGGGCGGCCTGCGCGCGTGGGACATTTCCCGCGATGCACCCTATTTCGGCTTCCAGATCCCAGGCCACCCGGGCAAGTACTTCTATGTCTGGCTGGATGCGCCGATCGGCTACCTGTCCAGCTTCCAGGCGCTGTGCGCGAAGAACGGCGAGGATTTCGACGCGCACCTGCGTGCCGGCACCAGCACCGAACTGCACCACTTCATCGGCAAGGACATCGTCAACTTCCACGGCCTGTTCTGGCCGGCGGTGCTGCACGGCACCGGCCACCGCGCGCCGACCCGCCTGCACGTCAACGGCTATCTCACCGTGGACGGCGCGAAGATGTCCAAGTCGCGCGGCACGTTCGTCATGGCCCGCACCTTCCTGGATGCCGGGCTGGAGCCGGAAGCGCTGCGCTACTACTTCGCGGCCAAGTCCTCCGGCGGCGTGGACGATCTCGACCTGAACCTGGGCGACTTCATCGCGCGGGTCAACGCCGACCTGGTCGGCAAGTTCGTCAATTTGGCCAGCCGCTGCGCCGGCTTCATCAGCAAGCGTTTCGATGGCCGCCTCGCCGACGCGCTGCCCGATGCCGCACAGTACGACCGCTTCGTGGCCGCGCTGGCGCCGGTGCGCGAAGCATACGAGCGCAATGATCCGGCGGCCGCGCTGCGCCTGACCATGGCCCTGGCCGACGAGGCCAACCGTTACATCGACGAACAGAAGCCGTGGGTGATCGCCAAGCAGGAGGGCGCCGACGCGCAGCTGCAGTCGGTGTGCACCCAGGGCCTGAACCTGTTCCGCGTGCTGGTCACCGCGCTCAAGCCGGTGCTGCCGGCTACTGCCGCGCAGGCCGAAACATTCCTGGCCGCCCCGGTGCAGCGCTGGACCGACATCGCCTCGCCGCTGCTGGCCCACACCATCGCCGTGTACAGCCCGCTGTTCACCCGTATCGACCCGAAAATGATTGACGCCATGACCGACGCTTCCAGAGACACCCTCGCCGCCCCCGCACCTGCGGCCCCGGCCAAGCCCGCCAAGCCGGCGGCGCCTGCTGCCGCGCCTGCCGCCGCTCCCGCTGCGACGGCGGAAGGCCCGGCGTATATCGGTATCGACGATTTCGCCAAGCTGGACCTGCGCATCGGCAAGGTGCTGGCCTGCGAGTTCGTCGAAGGTTCGGACAAGCTGCTGCGCTTCGAGCTGGATGCCGGCGAACTGGGCAAGCGCCAGATCTTCTCCGGTATCCGTGCCAGCTATGGCGAACCCGAAGCGCTGGTCGGCCGCAGCGTGGTGTTCATCGCCAACCTGGCCCCGCGCAAGATGCGCTTCGGCCTGAGCGAAGGCATGATCCTGTCGGCCGGCTTCGACGGCGGCGCGCTGGCGCTGCTGGACGCCGACAGCGGCGCCCTGCCCGGCATGCCGGTTCGCTGAGGCCAACGTGCCACGACCTCCGGTCGTGGCCTGCCGGGAGGGTGTAGATGGAACTGGCCCTGGTTGACTTCGACCACACCGTCACCGACTGCGATACGTATGGGCGTTTCCTGCGCCGGGTGGCCACGCCCGAGCAGCTGGCCCAGGCGTGGTGGAAGGTGGGTCCGTGGCTGTTGGCCTATCGGTTGAAGTTGATTTCCGCCGAGCGCATCCGTGCGCGCGTGACCCGGTTGACCCTGCGCGACCGCCACGCCGACGATATCGCCACCTTGGCGGCCGGGTTCTCCCGCGAGGTGCTGCCCGAGGTGGTGCGCCCGCAGATGCTGGAGCAGATCCGCTGGCACCTGCAACAGCGGCATACGGTGGTGATCGTGTCCGGCTCGCTGGACCTGTACCTGCGCCCGTGGTGCGAGGCGCTGGGCCTGGACCTGATCTGCAACCGTCTGGAAAGCCAGGACGGGCGCTTGACCGGGCGGTATGCCGACGGCGACTGCGCGCCGCACAAGGCGGACCGGATCCGTGCGCGCTACGATCTGTCACGTTACGTACGCATCCATGCGTACGGCGACAGCCGCGAAGACCGACCGATGCTCGCATTGGCGCAGGAACGCTGGTACCGCGGCAAACCCCTGAAATGAACCTCCCGCGCAGCCGACGCCACGCATGACATCGCCTTCCCTGCCCCTGGTCGAACGCCTCGACCGCCTGTTGCCGCAGACCCAGTGCGGGCAATGCGGCTACGACGGCTGCCGCCCGTACGCCGAGGCCATGGCGCGCGGCGAGGCGGGCGTGGACCATTGCCCGCCCGGCGGCGATGCCGGGGCGCGTGCGTTGGCCCGCGTGCTGGACGTTCCTGCGCTACCGTTCGACCGCAGCCGCGGCGACTGCACGCCGCCCCAGGTGGCGCGGGTGATCGAAGCCGACTGCATCGGCTGCACCAAGTGCATCCAGGCCTGTCCGGTGGATGCCATCGTCGGCGGCGCCAAGTACATGCACACCGTCATTGCCGATCTGTGCACCGGCTGCGCGCTGTGCATTCCACCGTGTCCGGTGGACTGCATCGACCTGGTACGGGCGCCCTGACCGGTACCGCCACGCAGGCGTGGCGGTACGCGATGGCGGCGGGTGTTCAGGGCAACGCTGCGGTGATGACGATCTCCACCTTCCAGGCCGGGTCGGCCAGCTTGGCTTCCACCGTCGCGCGGGCCGGGGTCATGCCCGGCACCACCCACTCGTCCCACGCAGCATTCATGCCGGCGAAATCGTTGATGTCGGCCAGGTAGACCTCGGCGCGCAGCACGTGCTGCTTGTCGCTGGCGACCAGCGCCAGCAGCTTGTCGATCTCCGCCAGCACCTGCCGGGTCTGCCCGGTGATGTCCTCGCTGGTGTCTTCGGGAATCTGTCCGGACAGATAGGCGACCTTGTTGTGCACGGTCATCTCGGACATGCGCGGACCCACGTCGTAACGTTCGAACATGGTGAGGGCTCCTCTGTGGTGGTGGCCCATTGTCACCGATGCCACCCGAAACCGCTCGATCCGAAACCGCTCGACCCACGGTCGTCGTGACACGCACCTGTATCAACGCCATCCGCGTCTTGGCAACAGCAGCCCGGAAGCGCACGATTCGGCAGCAGGCACGGTGGCGTGCCCGGAGCCCGCTGTCCCGATGACCGAACCCGTCACTCCCCCCTCGTCCCGCATCGGCTGGCGCCGCGCGGCGACCGTGATCTTCAGCCTGGGGATCCTGGCGCTGGCCCTGCATGGCCTGGCCAACGAATTCGACGATCACGGCTATGGCGCCATCCGCGACGCCTTCCGCCATCTGGGCGCAGGCCAGGTCGCACTCACGGTGGTCCTCGGGCTGGCCAGCTACGCCTGCCTGATCGGTTTCGATGCCATCGGCCTGCGCCGCAGCGGCAAGCACCTGCACCCGGCACGGGTGGGCATCACCGCGTTCCTGGCGCACACCCTGGGCCAGACCCTGGGATTTGCCGCACTGACCGGCGGCGCGGTGCGCCTGCGCGGCTACGGCAGCGCCGGCCTGGGCCTGGCCGACATCGGCCAGGTGGTGCTGATGAGCACCCTGGGCTTCGTGTTCGGCGCGTGGCTGCTGCTGTCGCTGGCGTTCCTGCTGGAACCCGGCGCGGCGGCGCTGGCGCTGCCGGTGTCGGTGCAGGCGGTGCGTGTGCTTGGCGCACTGGGGTTGCTGGCCTATGCCGGCACGGTGCTGCTGGTCGGACGCGAGGGACGCACCTTCCGGGTACGCGGCCACGCGCTGTGGCTGCCTGACCGCCGCACCATGCTGGGGGTGACCGCGCTCAGCGTGGTGGAGCTGGTCCTGGCCAGCGCAGCGTTCTACGTGTTGCTGCCGATGGATACGCCGACCGGCCTGCCCGGTTTCGTCGGGCTGTACCTGGTCGCGGTGCTGGCCGGGTTGGTGTCCAGCGTGCCGGCCGGGTTGGGCGTATTCGAATGGAGCCTGCTCAAACTGCTGCCGCAGGTGGCGCCGGCCGCAGTGCTGGCCGCCGCGCTGGTGTACCGGGTCACCTACTACGTGCTGCCGCTGTTGCTGGCCACGCTGCTGGCGGTGGCCCCGGCGCTGCGTCGCCCGCTGCGGGTGGGTGCCGGGGCCACCCGTGCCGGCTGGAGCGCGTTGCGCCCGTGGCTGCCGCAGATCATCGCGCTGGCGGTGTTCAGCGTGGGCGCCGCGCTGGTCATCGACGGCACGTTGCCGACCCCGCGCCGGCACCTGCTGCATGCCTCCCTGCCCATCCTGGAAACCTCGCACCTGCTGGGCAGCCTGGCCGGGGTGGTGCTGCTGCTGATCGGCCAGGGCCTGCAGCGGCGCAGCCACGCCGCGTGGGTGCTGGCGCTGGCGATCTGCGTGATCGCCCCGCTGCCGATCTGGCTGCGGGGTGGCCAGGTGCTGATCGCGGGCGCGTCGGTGCTGGTGGCGATGGCGCTGTGGGCCTCGCGCCGCGAGTTCTACCGGCAGGGCGCGCTGCTGGACGAAGCCTGGTCGTGGCCGTGGATCCGCAACCTGGGACTGGTGCTGGTGGCGGTGATCTGGCTGCTGTTCTTCGTCTACAGCCATGTCGAGTACCAGAATGAACTGTGGTGGCAGTTCGCCGCGCAGGGCAATGCGCCGCGCGCGTTGCGTGCCCTGCTGGTGGTGGCCATCGCGTTGGCCATCTTCGGCCTGGCGCGGTTGCTGCACAGTACGCGTACGCCCCTGCCGGCGGCCGACCCGGACACCCTGGACGCGCTGGCGCCGATCCTGCAGCAGGCACAGGACACCCAGGCCTGCCTGGTGCTCACCGCCGACAAAGCGGTGCTGCGCGACGCCGCCGGGCACGGCTTTGTGATGATGCAGCGCTATGGCGGTTCACTGATCGCGATGGGCGACCCGGTCGGTCCACCGGACGTGGCGCGCGCCCTGATCTGGCGGTTCCGCGAGGAAGCCGACCGGCTGGGCCTGCGGCCGGTGTTCTACCAGGTGGGGGAAGCCTATTGGCAGACCTATCTGGACCTGGGCCTGACCCTGGTGAAACTGGGCGAGGAAGCGATGGTGCCGCTGCAGGATTTCGGCCTGGAGGGTCGCGATCGCGCCGACCTGCGCCAGGCCTGGAACCGCGGCAAGCGCGGCGGACTGAGCTTCCGCGTCGTGCCGCCTGCGGAGGTACCGGCAATGATCCCGGCGCTCGCGGTGGTGTCGCGGCAATGGCTGGACGACAAGGCCGGCGACGAAAAGGGCTTCTCGCTCGGCAGTTTCGACCCGGACTATCTGGCGCGGTTCCCGCTGGCGGTGGTGGAAGCCGAGGGCCGCATCGTGGCCTTCGCCAACCTGTGGCAGGCCCCGGCCGGGAAGGAGCTGTCGGTGGACCTGATGCGACACGTGGACGATGCGCCGAAGGGGACCATGGATTTCCTGTTCATCGAGCTGTTCCTGTGGGGCCGCGACCACGGCTTCCAGCGCTTCTCGCTGGGCATGGCGCCGCTGTCCGGGCTGGCCCAGCACCGGCTGGCCGGGCGCTGGAACCGTTTCGCCAACGTGGTGGCGCGGCACGGCGAGCGCTTCTATGGATTCAGCGGGCTGCGGCGCTTCAAGTCCAAGTTCGCGCCGCACTGGCGGGCGCGTTACCTGGCCGCCCCGGGTGGCATGCACCTGCCGGCGGCGTTGCTGGATGCAACGCGGTTGATATCGATGGCCCCGCGCAAGGGTGGCAACGACGCGCTATCGGGATGAACGCATCGCCATGCGCCCGTGGCCTGGAGCATTTCACGCAGCGCTGCTGGACATGCCGAACCAAGCGTAATCAGTGGACCCACGGTCCGCTTCAGCCGGTTACGTTTTTCGGCATGAAGGCCTCTGCGAAGCGCGCGATGCTGTCGCTGCCGTGCACGGCGTGCAGGGCCTGATCGGCGAGCGCACGCTCTTCCCATATCCAGGCGAGCTTGGGTGCTTCGCCCAGTTCGCGCCACACCGGGGCCAATGCCTCGGCGGAGGGTGTCTCTCCCGCGAACAGCGCCTTTGCATACTCCAGGCTTGCAGGGCGCCAGGTGAGGTAGGCCACCGCACGCTGTGACAGCGGGATGGCGCCGACCGCCTCGGGCAGGAAATAGCGGGCGCTGGCGGGCCAGTGCGACGGCGCTGCAGGCGACGCCGTTGGCGGGTCCATCAGTTGCTGCAGCGAGGCCCCACTGACCTGCAACGCCTGCGGCGCTGCCTTGCCGCCGGCAGGCTGGGAACGCTTGTCCACACCCAGCGGGAACCGGTAGGTCATCGTGGGCTGCGCACGCGTTGCCATGTGGGCCACCGCATTGCGCAGCTTCACGCAGTCCGCGCCGATGGCCGTTGCACCACCGGCCTTGGTTTCGCCCACCAGTACCGCGTCGTCGCCATGCATCAGCAGGAAGTCGAGCTCAGCCTTGACGTGGCTGCCGTCCGCCGGGCGCAGGGCGGGCGGCACATTGGCGCTGCGGACGATGCGGAAGCCGTCGGCGTCGCCCGCGGCCAGGTTCATCGCATTGCACAGCACGGTCAGCGCGGCGCCTACCCGATCCTCGACCGCACGCCCGCGCGCGGCGCCGCCCGACGACGCCCCCTGCGCGTTGGGCAGCGCCAGCATCGCAATCACGTCCTTGTCCGTCTCCAGACGTTGCTTCTTGATCAGCAGAGCCCGGTGCGGTTCGAAGCGATCGGCGAGTGCGGGTTTCACTGCGCGGGCGGCGGACTGGACACTGTTCCAGTCTCCATGGCCAGCCCGGGCAGCGTCCACGGCGGCGGCCAGTGCCTGCAGCTGCGCCTTCCGTGCGGGGTCGGTTTCGCGCTTGATCACTTCCGGATGCGCGGCATCGCCGAGCCGCTTCGCCTCACGCAGGGCGACACCGCACGCTGGGTTGGCGACCAGCTGCCGGTACGCTTTCACTGCGGTGGAGTCGTGTTCCATGATCGCCCTGTGCAGGTCGACGTCATTGTCCTTGACCCGCTGCTGGAGAATCGCCTTCAACCCGTCGCAGAACAGCTCGGACGTGGATGCCGCCTGGTTGCCGGCACGCCAGAGCGACATTGCATCGGCCATTTTCTGCGCTGCGGTCGCGGCCGGCGCCGGCGCCGGCGCTGCGCGGGCATCACTGGCCAACAGCGAATACAGCTTCGCTACCGTTGCGTCGTTGCGGATCATGGCGATGGCCAGCGCAGGTGCGGGCGCTGCCGACGGCACCGCGGCAGTCGACGCCCGGGAAACCTGCGACGCCGGCCCGGCTGCGGAAACAGAACGCATGCGACACCCCACCAACGATGATCAGTACGCAGGATCGGCCGAACCGGCGCGAGGCGCTTGCAGGATTCCATCAGCGAGGGGGCAGATGCGCCAGCAGGGTGGCCGCCAACCGGTCGTAGTCGCCCTTGAAGTGGTGGTCGCCCGGCAGCGCGATCACCGTCGCCTGCCCCTTGGGCAGTTCCGGACACAGTGCGTCCCCGTCCTGCTCGCCATACAGGCACAGCGTGCGTCCTGCCGGCAGGCGGGCGATCTCGGGGGCGATCGGCAGGCCACCGTCACCACTGCCCAACCAGTTACTGACATGGAATTCGTAATCGGCCTTGCGCCCGACCGACATCAGTCCGATCAGCACGACCGAGTCGCGCACCGTGGGCGCGAGTTGGTTGATGGCCGCCGGCAGCACGTCCGCGCCCTGCGAGAACCCCACCAGCAGCAGGCGCCTGCGCTGCCATTGCGCGCTGTAATGGCGTGCGATGCGTTCCAGGTCACGGGCGAAACCCTCGGGGGTACGCGCCGTCCAGAAGTAGCGCAACGAATCCACGCCCACCACCGACACGCCCGCGTCGCTAAGCGCGGCGGCCACGTCCTTGTCCAACCCCGCCCAGCCGCCGTCGCCGGAAACGAAGATGGCCAGCGTGTCGCCGGGCACCTTCGAGGGAATTTCCACCACCGGCAGCCCCTTGAGATCGTCCGGCGGCGGCGCCAGGCTCACGCCCCTGCGCGCGCCCATCACCGCCACGGCAGCCTGCAACCCGGGCAGGTCCGAGCCGCTGGCGGTGCGCTGGAATTCACGCCCCATCGCGACCCGGCGCACGAACGCCGCCGCGTTGCCCGCCGCACACCGACGGTCGCCCGCCGCGTTCAACCAAGGGAAGTCCAGTTCGGTGGGCTGTAGACGGCCATGGCTGACACCGGCACCGCATACCGCGCGTTCGTGGGCCTGGTCCGGGCAGAATCCACTGGTGACCAGGCCCGCGAAGATCCCGCTGTCGGCCTGTGCCGCCACCGCATAGGCCAACTCGGCACCGGCGCCGTCGCCGCCGATCAGTGGCAGGTGATAGCCCGGCACGTGCAGGTAGGCCTGCACCCAACGCGAGAAGTTCTCGACGTCGCCGGCGCCGAACGCACAGCTGCCGCTTCCCTCGCCCGCCAGGCCTTTGCGCAGCCGGTGCACGTCGACCTGCGCCACCAGGGCACCCTGCCCGCGCAGGGCGTCCAGGCGCTGCCGGGTCGCGGCGGGGTCCTGGCCGCCGTCGAACCAGATCACCACGCGTTGCGGGCGGCCGTCGGGGGCGTGGATGGGGATGTCCTGGAAGCGTCCGTGGCTTACCTGTTGCGTGGCCGCCGACGCGCACGCCGCGCCGAGCATCGATGCCACCCCCAACACCACGCCAAGGCTCCTGCACACACTGGTTCGCCGCATTGTCACGCACCCGGGAAAAGTCACTCAACGATACGCCCGTCCACCGCCAAGGGCATGTACACAGGCTGGCCGCAGCGCTCAGGGGTCGGTGCCAGCCGCCGCAGCCCGTCGCGCCTGGCGCCATGACTGCAGCGCCGCACCTGCCAGCCACAGCACCACGGCGGCGATCACCAGCTTCTGCCCGGCACCGCGAGGCGGGCCCCGCCACAGCACGTGCAACCAGAGCAGCGCGAAACACAGCCACGCCCACCCCCAGGCAATGCCAGCCCAGCGCGCCCAGTGCGGGTCGGCGCGCAGGTACCAGCTCTGCAGCAGCATGGCCACGCTCACGCACAGGAAGGCGGTGTTGGCCGCCACCGCGTGGACCAGCGGCGCCAGCAGGGGCGCGCGCTCCGGTAGCCAGCTGTCGCCGATCGCCACGCCCATCAGGCCCACCGCGGCCATGCAGAACAGCAGCGGCGCCGCCACGCTGCGCCGCGGCGACCCACTGCCGGCGTGCAGCGACCAGGCCAACAGCATGATCGCCAGCGCCAGCACGCAGTACGCCGTGCGCAATGCCAGGCCCCACGGGCCGTGCAGGTACAGGCTCAAGGTGGCCTGCACCCAATCCAGGTCGCTGCGCACCCATTGCGTCCATAGCGCGGTCAGCACGAAGCCGGCCAACGCCAGCAGCGCCAGCTGCGCTACATGGGCATGGACGGTCGCGCCGGTGCGCGGTTCAGCGGTTGCCAACGGGGCCAGCGGCATTCACGGCTCCGCATCGGGGTGGCGCAGTCGCCAGGCGGCCAACGCGGTCCGGTATCGCTGCAGCTCGTCGCTGTACAGGTCCAGCACGCACAACGGACAGCCGCTGCCACAGCATTCGTTGGGACCCGGCGCGTCCGGCGGCTGCGGGCGTGGATCGGGGTCGGTGACGAGGGTGGGCAGGGGCACGGGCATGGGCGTGGCGGCAGTAATAGCCCGACCAGTGTAATCGACCCGGCTCAGCGCCCCAGGCGACGGCGCAGGTTGTCGCGCGCGGCCGCGTCGAGTCGCTGGTGGAAGAAGTCGCTGAGGAAGATGCGCGGGCTGCGCAGCAGGTGACCGAGAAAACGCCGCCGGTTGAGCCGGAACAGCAGGCTTGGCACATGCCCGGCGTATTCCTCGGCGATGCCGCGGTCGTAGGCATCGAATACCGTCGCCGGCGCCCCCAGAATGGCCATGTCGCAGTCCAGGAACAGGGCCGCTTCGGGGTCGACATCGCCCACGCCCAGCGTCCCGTGGCGCGCGGTCAGCAGGATCAGCTGCTCCACCCGCTGCGCGTCGACCCCGGCCCCGGGCAGCCAGCGTTCGATCTGCGCCAGCGCCAGTGCGGCCGAGCGCGCCTCGTTGTCCTTGCGCCCGGCGTCATAGATCGCATCGTGGTAGAGCGCGGCCAGCTGCACCTCGCCGGGGTGCCGCCAGCCGGGCCCGTCGGCGACGTCCTGGCAATGCGCCAGCACCGCCCGCGCGTGTGCATACCCGTGATACGCCCGCGGCGGGACCGCGTAGGCGGCTTCCAGATCGGCCTGCATGGCCGCCGGCAGGGAGAGCGGTGCGAAGGTCATGGCCGCATCATTGGCCGCCGCCGGGGCCCGTGGCAAGCGCGATCAACGTTGCGGCGGGTCGGCAGGCACTGCCCGGGCCTGGGCGACCGTGGGCACACGGGCCCGACAAGCGGCGTACCGGCGGCCGCCAGCGGGCCTAGACTGGGCGCACGAACATCCCGTCGGCTGCGAGGTGAGGGCGATGAAACGCTGGCAATCGCTGGTCCTGCTGGTCCTGCTGGCGTGCCCGGCAGTGCCTGCATCTGCCGGGCCGCCGCCCCCCCTGCTGGCGCCGGTCAACGCCCTCCAGCCGGTGCCCTCGCCGGAAGACATCCTGCGGATTCCACCCGACCTGGCCGCGTTGCTGCAGCAGCGGGTGATCGCGCCGGTCAATTCGCGCGAACAGCGGCTGGAACGGCTGGTGCACCTGATCTTCGACGCCGATGGCATGCACCTGGAATACGATCCTTACGCCACCAACACCCTGGCCGAGACCTGGCAGACCCAGCGCGCCAACTGCCTGTCCTTCACGCTGATGTTCGTCACCCTCGCGCGCGCGGCCGGTATCGACGCGCGCGTCCAGGAAGTGGCACAGGTGGTGACGTGGCACCAGGACGAAGGGGTGATCTACAACGTCGGCCACGTCAACGTGGGGCTCACGCTGAACGGGCGGACCGCCGTGGTCGACCTGGACCGCAACGTGCTGTACGACCGCTACGGCCCACGGCCGATCAGCGAAGCGCGCGCCTTGGCGCATTTCTACAACAACCGCGGCGCGGCGCAGATGGCCGACGGCAACACGGCGCAGGCACGGGCCTACCTGGACGCGGCGCTGGCCATTGCCCCGGCCTTCGCCGCCGGGTGGAACAACCTCGGCGTGCTCGACACCCGCATGGGCGACCTGGGCCAGGCGCGGCAGGATTATGAAACGGCGCTGCAGCTGCAACCGCGGCATGTGGCGGCGTTGACCAATGCCAGTGCCCTGTATCAGCGCCTGGGTGACGGGCGTCGCGCCGAGCGGCTGGCACGGCGCCTGGAGCAGGTGCAGAAGGCAGACCCGTTCGCGCAGTTCCGCATGGGCAACGAGGCCGAACAGCGTCACGACTACGCCCAGGCCATCGAGTACTACACACGGGCGATCCGTCTGTATGGCACCGCGCACCAGTTCCATTTCGGGCTGGCCCGCGCGTATTTCCTGGCCGGCGATACGCGCCGCGCGTCGTTGGAGATGGCGCGCGCGCGCGATCTGTCCGGCGATGATGCCGATGTCCTGCGCTCCACCTACCAGGCCAAGCTGGACAGCCTGCAACGCCTGCGGCAGCGGACGGCCGCCAATTGAAGGGCGGCGTGCGGGACGGCGCCGGCCGCTGGCCGGCATCTACACGTGCAGGCGTTTACGCCTTCTTTAGGAAACAGGTCTTGAGGACCAGCCCCTTGATCTTTTCCGAATTGCCTTCGATGTGCTCGGCGTCGTCTTCGACCAGGCGGATGTTGCGGATCACGGTGCCCTGCTTCAGCGGAATCGAGGAGCCCTTGACCTTGAGGTCCTTGATCACGGTGACCGTGTCGCCGGCCACCAGCACGTTGCCGTTGCTGTCGCGCACCACCGGCGCCTGGCTGCCTGCGTCCCCCGCCGCCCACTCGTGGCCGCAGTCGGCGCAGATGAACAGCGCGCCATCGGCATAGGTGTTTTCAAGGGTGCACTGCGGGCAGGCGGGTACGGCGGACATGGTGAAGCCTTCAGGAATCGAACAGCGGCCATTGTAACCGCCCGGCCCGGACGGGCCTTGCACCGGCGGTCCGCTTGGCGCACAGTGCGCGCCCCCTGACCCGTTCGGCCCGGCCTGCATGAAAATCGGCATCGACTTTGGTACCAGCAATTCCGCCGCCGCCGCCGTGGTGGAGGGCCAGGTGGTGCCGATCCGCTTCGGCGAGGCCGAACAGTTCCGCACCACGGTGTACTTCCCCGAGGTGATGCGCGACCCCAACGACTTCGAACTGACCCCGGCGCTGGAACACGAGCTGGCGCGGCTGATGGACGCCGCGGCGCGCGACGCGCGCGCGGCCGGCCAGGAACGCGCGCCGGACGCGCTGCGCCGCGAAGCGCTCCGGGTGGTGCGCCGGCAGTGGATGGAGGAGCAGATGCGCGCACCGCTGAGTTCGACCCGGCTGCTGCAGAACGCGCTGTACGGCGACGACGCGCTGGAAGCCTACTTCGAGGAAAACGAAGGCAACCTGGTGCAGAGCCCGAAGTCGATGCTGGGCTACAACCTGCATCCGCGCGCGCGCCAGACCATTACCGGCATAGCCACGCACATCCTCGAACACATCCGCTTGACCGCCTCGCGGCAGCTGGACACGCCGGTGCGTACCGCCACGCTCGGCCGCCCGGTGCAGTTCCGCAGCTCGATCGGCGCAGCCGGCAACGACCAGGCGCTCGACATCCTGCACACCGCAGCGATCGCGGCAGGTTTTGACAGCGTGGATTTCCTTGAAGAGCCCGCGGCGGCGGCCATGCACTACCACGCCGGAAGCACGCAGGAACACGACGCGGTGGTGGTGGATATCGGCGGTGGTACCACCGATGTGGCGCATGCGCGGGTCGGCGGCGCCCAGGCGCCGCTGATCCACCGCGCCTGGGGTATCGCGCGCGGCGGCACCGACATCGACCTGGCGCTGAGCCTGGGCGCGTACATGCCGCTGTTCGGCCGCGGCAGCAGCCGGGTGCCGGCCCATCACTACGTGGAAGCGGCGATGGTGCAGGACATGACCCGCCAGCGCGACTTCCGCCAGCATGCCTACCGCGAGGTGGACGCACCCTGGGGCACGCGGCTGCAGGCCCTGCAGGACACCGGCAATACCGCGCGCCTGTACCGCGAGGTGGAACGTTGCAAGATCGCGCTGAGCACGGCGCAGGCGCACGCCAGCGCGCTGGATTTCATCGAACCTGGCCTGGGCGTGGACGTGGACCGTTCGCGGCTGGAGACCGCCGCTGGCAACTACCTGGCCGAGCTCACCGCCCTGCTTGAACAGGTTCGCGCCGACATCGGCCACGATCCTGCCGCGGTCTTCCTGACCGGCGGCATGTCGCGCGCCGGCTACCTGCAGGCGGCGGTCGGCGCCGCCTTCCCCGGCTCGACGCTGGTGCGCGGCAATCCCTCGTTCGGGGTGGTGCACGGCCTGGCCTGGGCGGCCGCCCGCTGATCGTGCCGCGGCGCAGAGCCCTTGCACCGCAAGGGTTTCGGGGCGTGGAACCGGCGCATTAACAAAACGTTACGCCGGAAGCGCTATCATCTTTCGGCTTCGATGCGCAATGCGCATGTCGTACCCAGCCTCGAAGAGGCCACCGTCCCTTACCGATACCGCCGCCGTCCGGACCTGTCCGCGGCGTTGGCATCGCTCACCGCTGAGATCCGGCTCGCTCCCAGCACGCTGTACTCCTGAGCCGCCACGAGAGATTTCGATTGGGCGCATCCGCCACGCCTGACCCCATCGACTGCCGCCGCTGCGACGCTGTGTGCTGCCGGTTGTCGGTGACCGTCATGCCCGACGATGCGGTGCCCGGCTACCTGCTGGATACCGATGAAGCCGGCCGCACCGTCATGGCGCGTAACGACGAGGGCTGGTGTGCAGCGATCGACCCCTATCACCTGCGCTGCACGATCTATTCGCAGCGTCCCGCAATCTGCCGCCAGTTTTCGATGGGCGGCGATGACTGCCGCTCGGTGCGGCAGGACTACCGTCGGCAGCAGCATGACGCGTCGACGATTTTTTCCACGTAACACCCATGACAGGAGCATCCATGGCCCGTTCGCCAAAGACCTCCCCCAAGGCAGGCAACACCGTTCGCGTTGACCGCAAGCAGGGTTCCACCACTGCGCTGAGCAGCGCCAGCATCGCTGCCGACCTGGCTGCGTTCCGCAAAAGCGGTGGCAAGATCGAAGTACTGGGCAATACGCTGGCGCTGAAAAAGGCCGGCTGATGCCGCAGCCGTCCGCACCGGCCCCGGGCCGGTGCGGGGGCCGCACTCAGCGGCCGTCCAGCGTGACCCGCACATTGCCCGAGTGGGCATTGATCGAAATATCGCCGTCGCCCCCGCCCAGCCGGGTATCCAGGCTGCGGCCCGGGCCGTAACGCGGCCGTTCCACCTGGCCGGCATCGGACTGGATGTCGCCACTGAAGGTCTTTACCGCCAGCTGCGCCGACACCTTCGCAGGCAGGCGCAGCGCGATGGAGCCACTGACCGTCTGCAGACTGACCTTGCCGCCGGGCGCCAGGCCGGCTGCGGCCACCGTCAGGCTGCCCGACACCGCCTCGGCGTCCAGTCGCCGTACCTGCGCCGCCTCCAGGCGGATGCTGCCTGACACCGTCTCCGCCGACACCTCGCCCGCCGCGCCCCCGCCGGCCTGGATCGAGCCACTTACGGCCCGCAACGACAGGCGCGGGGTCTGCACCTGCGAACGGATGCTGCCGCTGACCGTGGCCAGCGACGCGTCGGTGCTGCGCCCGGTGGCCGCGATGTCGCCGCTGACCGCGTTGGCCTGCAGGCGGCGCAGGTCCACCTCGGCCACGTCGATATCCGCACTGACCGTGCCCAGCTGCACGTCGACCGAACGCGGTACCCGCAGCTCAAGGGTGGCGCCGCCGTTGTTGCCGTTGCGCGGGTAGATCACCTCCCAGCGCACGCGGTTGGCGCTCTTGTCCTGCCGCAGGCGCAGGCCGTCGGCCATGCTGCCGCTCAACGCCACTTCATTGCGGTCCCAGCCACGCACGCTGACCTTGCCGGCGATGTTGCTGAGTTCCACCCGTCCCCCCGCCGCGAGCGGATGGCGTTCGTCGACGCGGGTGGCGGCCTGCGCCGCCAACGGCAGCAGCAGGGCAAGGGCAAGAACGAAACGCTTGGGCATGGTCATGGAAGTCTCCGTCAGGACGCGAGGCCAGCGGCGCTTACGGCCTGCTGGGTCAATTCAAGCCGCAGCGCATAGGTGCGCTGCAGCTGGGAAAGCAGGAAACCGGAGCGCGGGCTCTCGGCGATCGCGGCGCGGATCGAGCGTGCACTGGCATCCAGCTCGTGCAGCGCTGGTTGCCATTCGCTTCCGATCCGCGTGGCAGGCAGGGAGGCCATCGCCTGCTGGTACTCGGCGGCGATGACATTGGCCTGGCGCTGCAGCGGCGACGGACGTGGCGTCGGCGGCGTGGCGGTCGGTACCACCATCAGCACCGCCACTGCGGCCGCCAGGCCCAGTCCGACCCGCAGCGGCCAGCGGCGCGCGGTGCGCCGCGGCGCAGGCGCGGCCGGGGCGGGGGCCGCTGCGCGCGGCGGCAACTGCGTGGCGATCCGCTGCCAGGCCTGCGCAGGCGGCAGCCGCTCGGCTGGCAGCGCGCGCAGGCGTGCCTGCAGGTCGGCATGGAATGCGGGGGTGTCGTGATCGTTCATGCGGGTTCTCCCAGGCGCGCGCGCAGCAGGCCACGCGCGCGGTGCAGCTGTGCCTTGGAACTGCCGACGGCCATCTGCAGCTGGTCGGCGATTTCGTGGTGTTTCCAGCCTTCGATGTCGTGCAGGACCAGGACGGCGCGGGCGCGGGGCGGCAGGGTTTCCAGCGCGCGCTCAAGGTCCAGGGCGGTGCCGGCGCAGCGGTCCAGCGCGGGCACCGATGCGAGCAGGTCCCCGCCCTCATCGCCGCTGTCGGCGGCGTCACGGGCGGCATTGGCGCGCAGCTCCATCAACGCTGCATTGACCCCGAGTCGATGCAGCCAGGTCCCCAGGCTGCTGTCGAAGCGGTACCCCGGCAGCGCGCGCCACGCCTGCAGGAAGGCTTCCTGCAGCGCGTCTTCGGCGCGTGCGGCCTGGCCGCCGCACAAGCGCCACAGCACGGCATACAGCCGTGGCGCATGCCGATGGTAGATGCGCTCATAGGCGGCCGTGTCACCGGCGACGGCAGCCCGCACCAGCGCGGCGTCGTCGGCAGGGTCGGCGTCATGGGCGGCACGGTGGGCGGGCATGGTCGTATCGAGCATAGCCGTTGGATGCAGCGACGATCGAAAAGGTTTAAACCCGAGCGGTTAAACCTTTTCGCTTCCGGCCGCATCCAAGCTTGCGTCGCCCGCGCGGGTCAGGAGCGTTCCATGCCACACCGTTGCCTTGCCCTGCTGTTGTCACTGGCCAGCGCCTGCACGCTGCCGGGCAGTCCGGTGACCGTGCGTGTCTCGCTGCCCCCACAGCCGGACCTGTGCGTGCGCTACCGGCAGGAGGCGCCGGTGTGCGTTGCGGCGATCATCGCGTGGGTCCAGCCGGGAGGAGCCCGGCGCGACCTCGCAGTCCGTCGCAACGGGCCGGGGTAAACTGCGGACCCCACGTCCCGTCCTTCGCTGTCCATGAAAGAACACCTGCCTGCCTGGACCCACGAGTGGCTGCACTACGGGGTGCCTGCCCTGCAGATCGTAGTGACCCTGCTGGTGGCATGGCTGCTGCGCCTGGTGGCGCGGCGCCTGCTGCGCCGGGTGGGCGAACATTACACCCTGCCGCCGGAGATGGTCATGGGCGCGCGCCGGGTGTTCACCTTCGTGGTGTATTTCGCGGTGTTGATGGTCGTGCTGCAGATCATCGGCGTGCAGGCCAGCGTGCTGTGGACGGCCTTCACCGGCTTCGCCGCCGTGGGTGCGGTGGCCTTCTTCGCCGCGTGGAGCGTGCTGTCCAACATCTTCTGCACGCTGCTGATCTTCACCACCCGCCCGTTCCGCCTGCACGACTACATCGAGGTGCTGGAAAACGGCGAAAAGCCCGGGCTGAAGGGTCGGGTGATCGACGTCAACCTGATCTACACCACCCTGCAGGAAAACAGCGGCGGGCACGAGGGCACGGTGCTGCAGATTCCGAACAACATGTTCTTCCAGCGTACGGTGCGGCGGTGGCGCGATCCGTCGCAGGCGCCGGGTGGGATCCAGGGGGACGGCTGACGCCGCGAGCCGACCCACGGTCGGCACCTTCCGGATACGCAATCGGATACGCAATGACCGTCAGCGCAGCTGGCTGTCCTTGCTGCCGCGCCGGTTGACCCCGCCCGCGTCGTGGTGGGAGGCGTCTTCGGCTTCCTGGCAGCGCACGCACAGGCGCACGCCGGGAACGGCCCGTCGGCGCGCTTCCGGGATGGGCGCTTCGCATTCCTCGCAATGGGTAAGCCCGGGGCCGTGCCGCAACCGCGCACGGGCACGCTGGATGGCGTCGTCGACGGTGGCGTCGATCTGGTCCTGGACCGCACCGTCTCCTGCCCAACCTGTCGCCATGGCCTCTCTCCCGATAACCGCCTGCGATCAGCTTAGTCCCGGGTGATGCAGGTGGTGCGAAGGCTGGCTGAATGCCGGGGGCGGGACTGAATGCTTCAGGCGCATCGCGCCGCGGCCATGCGGGCGCGCGCGTTACCAGATCAGGTCGTCAGGCACCTGGAACTGCGCGTAATACGCATCATCGTCGGCATTGCCGGTGCTGGGCTCGGTCGAGGCCCCGCGGTCCTTGCCGTTGTCCACGACGATCGCCGATGCATCGCGTTCGCGGATCTTGTCGGCGGCAGGGCGCGGTACCAGCTCGACGCCCTCGCCCAGGCGCACGATCACCAGGCTGCCCGCCGCCAGCTGGCGTCGCAGTGTTTCGTTGACCAGCAGCGTGCGGATCCGGGTGCCGTCGTTGAAGCGATACTCGCTTTCGCCTTCGCGCTTGACCCGGTTGCTTTCAATGATCTGCCGCACCTGCGCCTGCAGTTCCTGCTGGCGGTTCTTTTCCTTGCGCTCGGCTTCGATGGCGCGGTCGCGCTCGGCCTTTTCCACGCGCAGGCGCTCGGCGTCGCGCTGGCTGTCGGTGGGCGCCTGCGGGGCTTTGCCGCGGCGGGCCTTCACCTGTTCGCGCGCGGCCTGGGACACCTGGGACTTCTTGACCAGCCCGGCCTTGAGCAGCTGTTCCTGCAGGGGATTTGCCTTCGCCATTGCCTGTGCATTTGTTGTCGCGGGATTCCTGGCGCCATCATACTGCCCTGGCCACCGCTCCCCAACCGCCGCATGACCGCCCTGAAGTACCTCGCCGGCTACCCTGACGCCCTGCAGCAGCAGGTGCGCGAGCTGATCGCAGCCGACCGCCTGGGACCGTGGCTGGAGCAGCGCTACGCCGAGCTGCACACGGTCCGCAACGACCGCCAGCTGTATGACTACACCCAGGCGCTGAAGGAACGCTACCTGCGGCAGTCGGTGCCGCTGTCCAAGGTGATCTACGACAGCCGCCTGCAGGTGCTCAAGCATGCCCTGGGCACCCACACCACCGTATCGCGCGTACAGGGCAGCCGGCTCAAGGCCAGTCGCGAAATCCGCATCGCCAGCGTGTTCCGCGAGGCCCCGGCGCCGTTCCTGAAGATGATCGTGGTGCACGAACTGGCGCACCTGAAGGAATCGGACCACACCAAGGCGTTCTACCAGCTGTGCACGCACATGGAAGCGGATTACCACCAGCTGGAATTCGACCTGCGCCTGTACCTGACCCACCTGGAACGCGGCAACGGCTGACGCCTACCCGACCCCGGCCCAGCGCAGCAGTGCCGCCGCTGCCGCGCCCAGCACCACCACCAGAAGGAACGGCAGCCGCAGCAGCAGTGCCAGCGCTGCCACGGCCAGCGCACCCAGCCGCGCATCCAGCGCGACCGCCGCGCCATCGGCCACCGCATTCATTGCCGTCAGCGACGCCAGCAGGCCAATGGTGAGGGTGCCGGCAACCCGGGTCATGCGCGGCGATTCCAGCCAGCGCGCCGGCACCCGCCAGCCGGCCAGTTTGATCGCATAGGCCGCCGCGCAGGCCACCAACAGCCATCCCCACAGGTTCATGCGCGCTCCTGCGTCGAACGTGGCTCGACATCCGGCTCGAGCCCCTCGTCACGCGGCCCCGGCACCAGCGCGCCCCAGAGCGCGGCCACGGCGGCGGCCAACAGGATCGGAATGCCGGGCGGTACCCACGGCAGCGCCAGCACCGTAACCAGCGCGGCCACGATCGCGATGGCCACTGCATCGCGCTGGCGCAGGCGCGGCCACAACAGCGCCAGGAATGCCGCCACCGCGGCCCCGTCCAGTCCCCAGCGGCGCGGGTCGCCAAGCGCATCGCCGGCCAGCGCGCCCACTGCGGTGAACACATTCCACAGCACGAACACGCCGATACCGGCGGCCCAGAACCCCCGCCGCTGTTCCAGCGCCACGACCTGGCTGGACGCGGTCGCCGCCGATTCATCGATGGTGACCTGCGCGCCCAGCCAGCGCCGCCAGCCGCGCAGTCCCAGCATCCGGTTCATCTGCATGCCGTACACCGCATTGCGCACGCCCAGCAGCGTGGCGGCGGTGAACGCCGCCGACCCGGCGCCGCCGCCGGCGATGACGCCAATGAAGGCGAACTGCGAGCCGCCGGTGAACATCAACAGGCTCAGCGCCTGCGCCTGCCACGGGCTGAGCCCGGCAGCCACTGCCAGGGCACCGAAGGAAATGCCATACAGGCCAGTCGCCACGGCAATCGAGAGGCCGACTTTCACGACAGGGGATGCGCGCCAGTTCATCATCGGATCATGCCAGCACCGACGCGCCAGCGCAGCGCGCACGGCGCGGCCGGCGCCAAGCCAGTACACTCCCCGCCCGCGTCCTGCCTTCTGTTGCCCCCCTGATGACCGACCCGATCCGACTCGACAAACGCCTGACCCAGCTGATCGGCTGTTCCCGGGGCGACGCCCAGCGCTACATCGAGGGCGGCTGGGTCACCGTCGATGGCGTGGTGGTGGAGCAGCCGCAGGCGATGGTGACCGACGAAGCCGTGGTGCTGCGCGAGAACGCCGAAGCGACCCGCGCCGAGACGGTGAGCATGCTGCTGTACAAACCCGCCGGCGTCCCCGCCGACGAGCTGTGCGCGATGGTCACCCCGGACAGCCGCAGTGAACTGGACGCCACCGGCGTGGCCCTGCTGCAGCGGCATTTCCACGCCCTGCAGCTGGCGATGCCGCTGGCCGCCGAAGACAGCGGCCTGGTGGTGGTCAGCCAGGACGGTCGCGTGCTCTCGCACCTGAAGGACCGCGGCGCCACGCTGGAGCAGGAATACCTGGTGGAAGTGAGCGGCGAACTGGTGCCGTACGGCATGAAGCGTCTCGCCCACGGCCTGAGCTTCCGCAGCTGGCCACTGCCGCCGTGCAAGGTCAGCTGGCAGAACGAAACCCGGCTGCGCTTCGCGATCAAGCCGGTCGCCCCCGGCCAGCTGCGCGACATGTGCCGCCAGGTGGGGCTGGACGTGGTCAGCGTGCGTCGCCTGCGCATCGGCCGGGTGGCGCTGGGCAAGCTCGCCCCGGGCCAGTGGCGCTACCTGGCGCCCGACGAACGCTTCTGATCCGCGCGCCGGCCGTGCACTCGCAGTGCACGGGCAGGCCGCTTACGATCATGCGATGACCGAAAAGAAGCCGTTGTGGCGCCGGTTGCTGCGCGGCATCTGCGTAGTGCTGGCGATCCTGATCCTGCTGGTGCTCAGCGGCCTGCTGCTGGGCGACCACCTCACCCCCAGGGCGATGGGCCCCCACAGCACGGTGCTGCCGCTGCAGCCGGCGCAGGGCCCGATCGACCGCGAGGTGGCGCGATTCCAGGCCGAGCATCCCGGTCGCTCCGGGGTGGCGTTCCTGGCCGAAGGCCTGGATGCGTATGCCGCGCGCGCGGTGGTCACCCGCCACGCGGCGCGCAGCCTGGACCTGCAGTACTACATGTGGAAGGACGACCTGATCGGCCACCTGATGGCCCGCGAGCTGTACCAGGCCGCCGAACGCGGCGTGCGCGTGCGCCTGCTGCTGGACGACATGAACGCGCTGGACAAGGATGCGCTGATGATGGCGCTGGACGAACACCCCAACATCGAGATCCGCCTGTACAACCCGTTCCGCAACCGCGACGGGCTGTGGCGGCTGGTGGAGATGGTGCAGCGCTTCTTCAGCGTCAACCACCGCATGCACAACAAGCAGTGGATCGCCGACGGGCGGGTCGCCATCGTGGGCGGGCGCAACATCGGCGAAGAGTATTTCAGCGCGCGCAGCGATGTGAACTTCCGCGACCTGGACCTGCTGGTGGCGGGCACGGCCGTGCGCCAGGCCAACGCCATCTTCGACGACTACTGGAACAGCGATGCGGCGGTGCCGATCGCCGCCCTGGCCTTCCATACTCCTGCCGAACTGCGCCTGCTGCTGCTGGAATCGGACAACGAAGCCAAGCTGGCGGCAGCGCAGCCGTTCCTGCAACGGGTGCAGCGCGCGGCGTCGGCGCAGTCCTACTACCGCAATGCCGTGGACCTGCATTGGTCGGCGCAGGTGGAGATCCTGTCCGACCCGCCGATGAAGCATCGCCGCGACGACCCGGGAAACTGGCTGGTCACCCGCCTGGTGCGTGAGATCGAGGCCACCCGGCACAAGGCGTTGCTGATATCGCCCTACTTCGTGCCCGGCGACGCCGGAGCGCGTGGACTCGGCGAGCTGGTGCGGCGCGGTGCCTCGGTCGGGGTGGTGACCAACTCGCTCGCGGCCAATGACGTGGCTGCGGTGCACAGCGGCTACATGCACTACCGCCTGCCGCTGCTGCAGGATGGCGTGCACCTGTACGAACTGAAGTCACGCGGGCATGCCGGCGGTGGCAGCGGGCCGTTCGGCAGCAGCGGCGCCAGCCTGCACACCAAGGCGTTCATGCTCGACGACCGCCGCGGTTTCGTCGGCTCGTTCAACCTCGACCCGCGCTCGGCCTACCTCAATACCGAGATGGGCGTGATGTTCGAGGACCCGGCGCTGGCCGCGCAGCTGCGCGGGGAATACCTGCGCCTGGCTGGCCCTGACCTGAGTTACTGGGTCATCCGCACGCCCGGGAACCAGGTGCGCTGGCTGGATCGCGCCGCGCAGCCGCCGCGGATGCTGGACCACGAACCGGACACCTCATGGCGTCAGCGCGCCATCGCCCGCGCGATCGGCTGGCTGCCGCTGGAGTCGCAGCTGTAGCGGCCACCATGCCAGCGGCAGCCACGCAGGGCGCTACGCCTCGGTGGCGTCCTCTTCGGCATCCAATGTCTCCACGCCGCGCCCGTGCAGGCGCCGCCAGATCCATTGCAGGGCGTGCGCCGGGGTTCCCGGCAGCTGCTCCAGCAGCGCCATCGCCTGGGCCTGGCTGATCCGGCCATGGCGGCACAGCAGACTGGCCGAGGCCGCAGCGCGGGCGAACTGCAGGCTGGCCGCCAGCCCGGCGCCGCTGGGCTCGGGATCGCGCAGCAATGCCTCGTGCACCGACGGCGGCAGCTCCCAGGCGGCAGCGATGCGACTGGCGACCGGCAGGCTCCAGCTGTCCAGCAGTCCGGTGGCCAACGCCTGCGACGGCACCGCGCCCTGCTGCCAGGCCGCATCCAGCAATTGCCGCATGACCAGGGCCGCGCCCAGGCCCTGGGTCAGTCCCATCCATTGCGCGGCAAAGCCATCTTCATGGGTGACCAGCCGCGCATGGTCGGCCGCGGCCCGCGAGGCCAGCAATGCGTGTTCCCACACCACCGTGCCAAACTGCGGAAAGGCGTCGCTGTGGAGCTGCATCACCGGCTGGACCAGGACCGCACTGATGATCTGGCGGATGCCGTCGGTGCCGACCAGGGTCACCGCGCGCTGCAGGCTGTCCACCGGCTTGGCCTGCAGGCGGTACACCGGGCTGTTGGCGATGCGCAGCAGGTTGCCGGTCAGCACCGCGTCCTGGCCGATGATGGCCGCCATGCTGCGCGCCGACGCATCGTTGTCGTTCACGGTCTGGATCAGCTGGGGCAGCAACTGCGGCCGGCGCGGCAGATGCCGGGCCGACCAGTCCTGGGCGTCCAGCGCCGCCGCCACGGCCGCCTGCAGCGCGACATCCTGCGCGCGGGTAGCACGCTCGACACCCCCACCAGGCGCCAGCGCCAGCGCATGCAGGCCTGCCTGCAGGATCGCCCCGGTATCGCCCTCGGTGGGGCCTGCCGTCGGCGCGGCCGGGCGCGCGCCCGGCTCGACCCGGGCCCGGACCACGGGTGCCGCGGCCGGGCGCCGGTACAGGCCCCAACCAACGCCGGCCGCCACCAGCAGCCCGGCGGCCCCGACCAGGAGGCCGGTCATCGGCACGGTCCCGTCACGGCGCGGCTGTTCACGCGCATTGTTGCCACTGCACCCACGTCGTTCCGTCCTGGCTTGCCGGTACCGCGCACCGTTGCCACGGCATCGGCCGCGCGCCGGGCAACTTTAGCGCCGACCTGCAATGGTCACCGCCTGCAGACAACGCCGTCCGACGGAATGCACTAGAATGGCGCCGCGCGACCGTCCCGGCCAACCCGTGACGTCGCCTTTTTTGTTTTACACCCAACCTTTTCCTGCCGCGTTCGCCGGCGTTTGCCGACGTTCGCAGCATCGGAGTCACCATGTTATTTGAAACCCTCGAAACGACCGGTCACGAACAGGTGGTGTTCTGCCACAGCCGCGATGCCGGTCTGAGGGCGATCATCGCCATCCACAACACCACCCTGGGCCCGGCGCTGGGCGGCGTGCGCATGCGCCCGTACGCCAGCACCGACGAGGCGCTGGCGGACGCGCTGCGGCTCAGCCGCACCATGACCTACAAGAACGCGCTGGCCGGGTTGAACGTGGGCGGCGGCAAGGCGGTGATCATCGGCGATCCGCGCAGGGACAAGACCGAAGTGCTGTTCCGCGCGTTCGGTCGCTACGTGGATTCGCTGGGCGGCCGCTACATCACCGCCGAAGACGTGGGCACCGACGTCAATGACATGGAAAACATCTACCTCGAAAGCGAGTACGTGACCGGCGTGCACCAGGTGCATGGTGGCTCCGGCGACCCGGCGCCATTCACCGCCTACGGCGCGCTGCAGGCGCTGATGGCGGCCATGCAGCACAAGCTGGGCCACGAGGAAGTGGGCAAGGTCAGCATCGCGGTCCAGGGCCTGGGCCACATCGGCATGGAACTGGTGAAGCTGCTGCGCGATCGCGGCGCCAAGCTGTTCGTCACCGACCTGGACAGCGCGCTGGTCGAACGTGCGGTGACCGAGTACGGCGCCGAGGCGGTGAAGCCGGACGATATCTACGACGTCAACGCCGATGTGTTCGCGCCCTGCGCGCTGGAAGGGGCGATCAATCCGCAGACCCTGCCGCGCCTCAAGTGCAGGATCGTCTGCGGCACCGCCAACAACCAGCTGTCCAGCCCGGAGATCGGCGACGAACTGCACGCCCGGGGCATCCTGTATGCCCCGGATTACGCGGTCAATGCGGGCGGCGTGATGAATGTGTCGCTGGAAATCGACGGCTACAACCGCGAACGCGCGATGCGGCTGATCCGCAGCATCTACCACAACCTGGGGCGCATCTTCGCGCTGTCCCAGCAGGAAAACATCGCACCGCAACGCGCCGCCGACCGCATCGCCGAGACGCGCATCCAGTCGATCGGCAAGTTGAAGATGCCGCTGGGCCGGGCCCGGCCACGGCTGGGTACGCTGCGCGGCGGCTGAACCTGCCGGAGCTGGAAAAAAAAGGGCGCGACCCTGTCGCGCCCTTTTTCCCTGCCGCGGCGGCGCCGGCCGCCGCGATGCGATCAGAACGCGGCCGAATAGCGCAGGGCCACCTGGCTCAGGTCGCCACGCGGGCCGAAACGCTGGTCGTAGCCGAACGACAGCTGCGAGTTACGGGTCAGCCAGGACTGTACGGACACGCCGAACAGACCGCCCGAGCGCGCCGGCTGCAACCCGGCAACCGGTGCCCAGGCATCGACGCCGACAAAGCTGGCATCGAATGCCAGGCCATCGCTGGACAGCGTCTGCTGCCATTCGGCGTAGCCGCGCAGCGACCAACCCTGCAGGCGCGTCTCGGCCCGCAGGCCGGCCAGTGCCTGGCTGCGGCTCGACGCGCGGCTGTCGGCACGCAGACCGAACCCGAAGCCGCCGTTCTCGCTGAAACCGTCGCTGCGCAGGTGCGCGTAGTCGGCGCCGAGGTACGGCGTCAACGACGCCCCAGCGCCGCCGAAGCGGTAGCCCGACTCCACGCTGGCGGTACTGAAGTCGCCGCCGTAACGGGCGTTGACACCATACTGCCCCGGCCCCAGCAACAGCTGGCGGTCGATCTCGCGGGTGAACTGGCCCGCACCCAGCTGCGCCAGCGTGTAGGCCGCGCCGCTCTTCCAGCCGGCATACAGTTGCGCCTGCGACTGACGGTCACGACCGCTGTCGCCGCCCCACTCGCGGCTGCTGTTGCTGCGGGTTTCACCGAAGGCAAAGCCCATCACGCCGTTGCTGCCCAGCGCCATGTCCTGGCCCATCATCCAGCCCTGGGTCTGGAAGCCGCTGCCGGCAAAGCTGCCCTGCCCGGCCTCACCCAGCGCACTCTGCCACGCGCCGCGAAGACGGGGCGCCGCCGATACCGTGTCGAATCGCGTCGACAGCGCGCGGCGATTCATGTCCAGGTTGTCGAAGGTCATGCCGTTGGCCAGGCTGTGCGCCTTGCCCGACAGGCTCTCCAGGCTGGCCTGCAGACCGGCAGCTCCCTGCACCCGCTGCAGCTCGCCGGCCGCGTCGGCGAAGCCGGGCGTCCCGATGCCGGTACCGGTGTCGAGGACGTCGAAGGCCTGTTCCACGCGCAGGGCCGATGCAGCCGAAATGGTCCCCAGACCGGCCGCTGCGGCCGCGCCGGTCACGCTCACGCGGTTGATGTTCAGCCCAGCGGTGTACTTGTCGTAGGAGAACGTCGCATCCAGCAGCACGATGTCGCCCAGCGCGGTGTAGCGGGCAAAGGCGCCATTCACGCCCTGGGCCGCGACGATCAGCTCCTGCCGGATGCCGGCCTGCGGCACGTAGCCTTCCACGACGCGGTCGATGACCACGTTGCCGCCGTTGAGCTGTGCCGTACCGCTCACCTTCAACGACTGCGCGCCCAGCGCGGTCGAGAACACGCCGGTGGCCTCCTGGGTGAAGTTGCCGTCGATGAGCGCGTTCACGCCCGCCTCGAACATGTACAACGTACCGCTGTTGACCAGGTTGCCGGTGACCCGGGTGCTTCCCGTACGGAACTGCAGGCCACCGGCCGGCAGCACCTGCACGCTGGACCCCAGCGCTGCGCCGTCGCGCAGCGAGAGCGCGCCCGAGCGGACGATGGTGCCGCCGGTATAGGAATTCTTGCCGGTCAGGATCAGCGTTCCGGCACCGGACTTGTCCAGCCCGCCGGCACCACTGATGTCGTTGCCCCACTCGGTCAGCGAATTTTCCCCGGGCACGTTGACCACCATGGTGCCCCAGTCGAACCGACCGGGGCCGTTGATGGCCTTGCCGACGTTGAGCAGGCCATGCCCGAACACCGCGTCCACGCCCGGCTCGCCGAGGTCGGTGGCGGTGCCCAGCAGGGTCTGCCGCACCATGTCGTTGGTGAAGTACGGGTAGCTCTGCCAGACCAGCGCGGCCGCACCGGAGACCAGCGGTGCCGCATACGAGGTGCCGCCGCCCCACAGGTAGCTGGGGGTGCCGCCGGTGCTCTTGGGGTCGACGAACACTGCTTCGCCGGGTGCGGCCAGGCAGTAGTTGGCCGCGATGCCACAGGCATTGGCGTAGCTGGACAGGGTGTCCGGCTTGGCGAAGTCCACGGCGGTCACCGCCAGCCAGCCGCGCTCCAGGTCGGCAGCCGGACGCGTGTTGTTCGGGCCGGGCTGGCTGGGCAGCGCCGCCATGTTGGAGGGATCGGCCTTCTTCTCATTACCCGTGGCGAACACCACCAGGCCATCGTTGGCGATGATGAACGGACGGTACTCCGCGGCGATGGACGCCGTGGCGGAGGCGTTGGTCCAGTACAGCCCGCCCCAGGAGTTGTTCATGATCTTCACGCCGTCGGCGATCAGATCCTGATGCACCGGCGCCAGCCCCAGCGCGCCATTGACCTGGTTGCCGTTGCCGGTGCCGTCGTCGGCCGGCGCCTTGTCGGCGATGATGCGGGCCGACACGATCTCCGCGCCGGGCGCCACGCCACCGGGCCAGTTGCCGAAGGCGCTGCCGGCCGCCAGCGACGCCACGCTGGTGCCGTGGCCGACGACGTCATCCACGGCGAGATTGTTGACCTTCGGATCGACGTAGGTATGGCTGGACACGACCCGACCGGCCAGGGTGGGATGCGCGCGGTTCACGCCGGAATCGACGATGCCGATACGCACGCCGCTGCCGGTCAACCCCTGCCGCTCCACGGCATTGATCAGGGTGAGATGCCCGTCGATCGACGGCTGCGTGGGCGTGACCGGCGGCGTCACCGGTGGCGTGACCGGTGGCGTCACCGGCGGCACCACCGGTGCGACCGGCATGTCCCCGCGGGTATTTCCGCCGCCACCCCCACCGCCACACGCGCTCAATGCCACGGCCAGCGCACCGGCCAGCACGTTCCTGCTGAAAACTGCCTGCTTCATCCCTGTTCCCCGAAATAAATGAAAACCACCCCTGGTTTCCGGCCCTTCCGGCCGACACCGGTGGTAAACCCTGACCCTCTATACTGGGTCACCCCCACGCAGTCTGCCGGGAAACGCGTCGCCATACCATGCCCTGCGTTCCCTTTTCGTAAATCGCTCACGCAACAAACGAGATTGCCATGTCCAACATTGTCATCGCCGCTGCCAAGCGGACCGCCATCGGTTCCTTCCTCGGCCAGTTCAACGGCGTGCCCACCCCTGCCCTGGGCGCCACCGCGATCGCGGCCGCGCTGGAACAGTCCGGCGTGCCGGCGGCGGATGTTACCGAAGTGATCATGGGCTGCGTGCTGCCGGCCAACCTGGGCCAGGCGCCGGCGCGCCAGGCCGCGGTCGCCGCCGGCATTCCCTACTCCACCGGCGCCACCACCCTCAACAAGGTCTGCGGCTCGGGCATGAAGGCGATCATGCTCGGGCACGACCTGATCAAGGCCGGCACCGCCAGCATCGTGGTGGCCGGCGGCATGGAATCGATGTCCAATGCGCCGCACCTGCTGCCCAACTCGCGGACCGGCAACCGCTTCGGCAATTTCCAGGCGGTGGACCACATGGCCCACGACGGCCTGGTCAATGCGTACGACGGCAAGGCCATGGGCGAATTCGCCGAATGTGCGGTGGACAAGTACCAGGTGACCCGCGAGGAGCAGGACGCCTACGCCATCGAATCGGTCCGCCGTGCGCAGGCCGCGCAGGCCGCCGGGGCCTTCGACGATGAGATCGTTGCGGTGAAGGTGGCCGGCCGCAAGGGCGAGGTCGAATACCGCCAGGACGAACAGCCCGGACGCTCGGATATCGCCAAGATCCCCACCCTGCGCCCGGCCTTCAGGAAAGACGGTACGGTCACCGCCGCAAGTTCGTCGAGCATCTCCGACGGTGCCGCCGCCGTGGTCCTGCTGGCCGAAGACGATGCCGCCGCGCGTGGGGTTCAGCCGCTGGCCCGGATCGTGGCACATGCCACCCATTCCCAAGAGCCGGAGTGGTTCACCACCGCGCCGATCGGGGCGATCCACAAGGTGCTTGCCAAGGCCGGCTGGCATCTGGACGAGGTGGACCTGTTCGAAATCAACGAGGCGTTCGCGGTGGTGGCGATGGCGCCCATCCGCGAGCTGGGCATCGCCCATGAGAAGGTCAACGTGAATGGCGGTGCCTGCGCACTGGGTCACCCGATCGGCGCTTCCGGTGCGCGTCTGGTGGTCACCTTGGTCAACGCGCTGCGCAAGCGTGATGCAAAGCGCGGAATTGCTACACTGTGCATTGGTGGCGGCGAGGCCACGGCCATCGCCATCGAATTGATTTGATTGGAATTAACACCCGTTTCGCAAAAATGAATGCGGGATCGCTTGACAGCCCATCGTGGCTTGTCATCATGTTGCCGGGCGCGCAATAGCGCGTTGCCTAATCTAACGACGAGGATTCACACTAATGAGCATCAACAAGCTGCTGATCGCAATGGCCCTGGGCCTGGCTCTGACCGCCTGCTCGAAGCAGGAACAGGCTGCTGACGCCGCTGCTTCGGCCAACGAAGCCGCTGCCGACGCCCAGGTCGCTGCCGACCAGGCCGCTGCTGCTGGCGCCCAGACCGCCGACGCTGCCCAGGCTGCCGCCGACACCGCCACCACCGCTGCTGACGCTTCGGCTGATGCCGCTGCCCAGGCTGGCGCTGCTGCCACCGACGCTGCTGCCGACGCCGCTGCCGACGCTGCCAAGGCCGGTGAAGCCACCGCCGAGCAGGCCAAGGACGCTGCTGAAGAAGCCAAGAAGTAATCACTTCTTTCTTCAGGCAAGTCTGAAAAAGCCGCTGGTTCGCCAGCGGCTTTTTCTTTGGGGAAGCGTACCGACCAACGGTCGGTACCTACCGGCTTTGCGCGTACCGACCAACGGTCGGTACCTGCCGGCTTCGCGCGTACCGACCAACGGTCGGTACCTACCGGCTTCGCGTGTACCGACCAACGGTCGGTACCTACCGGCTCCGCGTGTACCGACCAACGGTCGGTACCTACCGGCTCCGCGTGTACCGACCAACGGTCGGTACCTACCGGCTCCGCGTGTACCGACCAACGGTGGGTACCGCCCGGCTTCGCGGGTGCCGACCGCGCCTTCACGGTCGGCTAAATAGGATCGGCTCTCCCTGGAACCCTGATGGAGAGCGCCATGAAGATTCGTTCGATCACCACGCCGCTGATGGCCGCTTCGCTGCTGCTGGCGCTGGCTGCATGCAAGGGCCCGGAAGCCGAGCAGGCCCGCGCCGACGCCGCGCAGGCGGCCGACAGCACCGGCGAGGCGGCGCGTGCAGCGGTTGACCAGGCCGCCGCCTCCACCCGCAACGCCGCAGACGAGGCCGCTGCCGCGTCCGAACGCGCTGCCGCCGATGTGCAGCCCGCACTGGATCGCGCTGCCGACGCCACCTCAGCGGCGGCGGCCGATGCCAAGGTCGCCGCGCGCGATGCCGCTGCCAATGCCAGCGACGCCACCGCCAATGCGGCGGAAAAGGTCGCCGACAAGGCCCGCGACGTGGCCGATGACGCCCGCCAGAACGCGGACGACGCCAAGCATTGAGGGAGGGCGTGATCGCCGCGCGCGGTTCCCACCGCGCGCGGCGTCATGGCAGCGCGCGCTGCATGATCGCCTGGCAGTCCACCGCGTCATCCAGCGTGCCGAACGCCATCCCGTGCCGTCCCCCCAGGCGTGACCTCACGAACGCCTCCGCCAGCGGGCTGCCGCTGCGCAACAGTACCGCCGCCTGCAGCAACAGCGCCAATCGTTCGGTTACCGTCCGCGCCTGCGCCTCGGCCGGCGCAGCGGCAAGCATCGCGCGCAGCGACTGCAGCGCACCATCGTAGTCGGCATCGCGCCCGGCCACCGCCTCCAGTTCCGCCTCCAGCACCGGCAGCACCTGCGGCTCCCGCGCCAGCGCACGCAGCACATCCAGGCACTGGATGTTGCCGCTGCCTTCCCAGATCGAGTTCAACGGCGCCTGCCGGTACAACCGCGGCAGCATCGACTCTTCCACGTAGCCGGCGCCGCCCAGGCACTCCTGCGCTTCATTGACGAACACCGCCGCGCGTTTGCACACCCAATACTTCCCTACCGCGGTGGCGATGCGCGCGAACGCCGCAGCCTGCGCATCGTGCGGGGCCTGGTCGACCGCGCGCGCCACGCGCATGGCAAAGGCCGTGGCCGCCTCCGATTCCATCGCCAGGTCGGCCAGCACGTTGGCCATCAGCGGCTGCCCGCTCAGGCGCAGACCGAACGCACTGCGGTGGCGGGTGTGGTGCAGCGCCTGTGCCAGCGCCATGCGCATCTCGGCGGCGGCGCCCAGCATGCAGTCCAGCCGGGTCATCATCACCATGCCGATGATGGTTGCCACGCCCCTGCCCTCCTCGCCCACGCGCCGCGCCCACGCACCGCACAGCTCCACTTCGCTGGAGGCATTCGACCAGTCGCCAAGCTTGTCCTTGAGCCGCATCAACCGGAACGCGTTGCGATTGCCATTGCCCAGCCGCCGCGGCATCAGGAAGCAGGTGAGCCCGGCCGGCGCCTGCGCCAACACCAGGAACGCGTCGGACATCGGCGCGGAGAAGAACCATTTGTGCCCGACCAGCGCGTAGCTGCCGTCTTCGCGCAGTTCGGCGCGGGTGGTGTTGCTGCGTACGTCCGAGCCGCCCTGCTTCTCGGTCATGCCCATGCCCAGGGTGATGCCGGCCTTGTCGGCCATCGGCACGTCGCGCGGGTCGTAGACCGGCGCGGCCGCCTTGTCGGCCCACTCGGCCAGCAGCGGATCCTGGCGCAGCACGGCAACGGCCGCATGGGTCATGGTCAACGGGCAGCTGGTACCCGCTTCGGCCTGGTGATGCAGGAAACTGAGCGCCGCGCGTGCGACATGCGCGCCGGGTCGACCGTCCTGCCAAGACAGCCCGGCCACGCCGTTGCGCTTGGCCAGGTCCATCAACTGGTGATAGGCCGGGTGGAATTCCACGGTGTCGATGCGGTGGCCCTGGCCGTCGTGCGTGCGCAGACGTGGCCTGTCGCGGTTGGCCTCGAAGCCCAGCCGGTACAGCGTGTCGCCGGCGATCGCGCCATAGGCCTGCAGCGCGTCGATGAAGGCTGCGCCGCCTTCACGCTGCACGGCCTCGGCCAACGCCACGTCGTCCGCCCACAGATTGCGGCCGGCGAAGGGGGGCGGCTGGTTGTCGACCTCGTGGGTCTCGAATGCGGTGGGCGCAGGTGTCATGGTGCAGGCCTCGTGCGGATCGCCCGATTCTGCCGCATCCGCGGGCGGGGCGCCGTTCAGCTGGATTCTCACCTCCTGCACGAGTGCGGCGGCACAGTGCAGGCATGAGCACGACTGCTGCAGACAACGACCTGGTGGTACTGCGTCCGGAGGGCCTGTACTGCCCCGCAGGCGATTTCCATATCGATCCCTGGCGCCCGGTGCCGCGGGCGGTGATCACCCATGGCCATGGCGACCATGCACGCAGCGGCATGGGTCAGTACTACAGCAGCACCGGCAGCGTGCCTATCCTGCGCTGGCGGCTGGGCGATGTGCCCCTGCAGGCCTTCGACTACGGTGAACCCTTCACCCTTGGCGCGGTGCGGGTGTCGCTGCACTCGGCCGGCCATGTGCTTGGCTCGGCCCAGGTCCGCATCGACGATGGGCGACAGGTCTGGGTGGCCTCGGGCGACTACAAGCGCCAGCCCGACCCGACCTGCGCGCCATTCGAGGTGGTGCCCTGCGATGTCTTCATCACCGAAGCGACGTTCGCCCTGCCGATCTACCGCTGGCAGGACACCGCCGAGGTGGCTGCCGAGATCGTCGCCTGGCGGCGCGAGTGCGAACAGCGGGGCGAAGCGGCGATCCTGCTCTGCTACGCGCTGGGCAAGGCGCAGCGGGTGTTGGCCGAACTGCTGCCGCTGGATGATCAACCGGCATGGCTGCATGGCGCCATCGCCAAGGGCGTGGCGGTCTACCGCGAGGCGGGGGTTGCGATGCTGGACACGCATACCGTGGCCGAGCAGGGGCGCGCGCCCGACGCGGCCGGCAAACTGATCCTGGCACCGCCCTCGGCGGCCGGTACCCCGTGGCTGCGTCGCTTCGGCAAGCACCAGCTGGGCTTCGCCTCGGGCTGGATGCGGCTGCGCGGCAACCGCCGCCGCCGCAACTACGAACGCGGTTTCGTGGTCTCCGACCATGCCGACTGGCCCGCCCTGCTGCAGACCATCGAACAGACCGGCGCGCGCCGGGTGATCGCCACGCATGGGAACACCGATGCGCTGATTCCGTTCCTGCGCGAACGGGGCGTCGCCGCCGAGGCCTTCCGCACCGATTTCGGGAGCGAGGAATGAGGGCGTTCGCCGCGTTGTACCAGCGCCTGGACCGCAGCACCGCCACCCTGGACAAGCGCGCCGCGCTGGTCGCGTATTTCCGCGACGCACGCCCGCACGATGCGGCATGGGCGCTGTACCTGCTCAGCGGTGGCAAAGTCGGTGGCGCGCGCCGGAAGATTGCCGCCAGCGGCGAACTGCGTGCGTGGATCGCCGAGGCCGCGGCGCTGCCGGCATGGCTGGTGGCCGACAGCTACGACCAGGTCGGCGACCTGGCCGAAACCCTGACCCTGCTGCTGGATGATCCGCTCGACGCGGCGCCGGACCGACCCCTGGCGGAGTGGATCGAAGTGCATCTGCTGGGCGTGGCCAATCAACCCGAAGCGGTACGCCGCGCTGCGGTCGAAGCCGGGTGGGCACAGCTGCCTGCGGGCGAGCGGCTGGTGTTCAACAAACTGCTCACCGGCGCGCTGCGGGTCGGCGTGTCGCAGCGCCTGGTCCAGCAGGCACTGGCCGAGCTGTCGGGCATCGACATCGCGCGCATCGCCCAGCGCATGCTGGGCGACTGGGTGCCGTCCCCGGGCCTGCTCGCCTCGCTGCTGAGCACCGAGGAGCTGCCGCAGGACCGTCAGCAGCCCTATCCGTTCTTCCTTGCCTCGCCGCTGGAAGCCGAGGTCGAACGCCTGGGGCCCGTGGACGACTGGATACTGGAATGGAAGTGGGACGGGATCCGCCTGCAGCTGCTGCGTCGCCAGGGTGAAGCCGCGTTGTGGTCGCGCGGCGAGGAACGCCTGGATGGGCGTTTCCCGGAAATCGAGGCGGCGGCGATGGGCCTGCCGGACGGCACGGTGATCGACGGCGAGCTGCTGGCCTGGCGCGACGACGACACCCAACCGTTGCCGTTCACCGCACTGCAGACGCGCATCCAGCGCCGCAAGCCAGGCCCGAAAACACTGGCCGATACCCCGGTCCGCGTACTGGCCTACGACCTGCTGGAGCTGGATGGCCAGGACCTGCGCGCCCACCCGCTGGCCGAGCGCCGCGCGCGGCTGGCCGACCTGCTGGACCGGCTGGACGACCGCCGGCTGCTGTTGTCGCCCACGCTGCGGGCGGCCGATTGGGACGACGCCGCCGTGCAACGCACGCAGGCCCGCGAGCGCGGCGTGGAAGGGTTGATGCTCAAGCGCCGCGATTCGCCCTACCAGAGCGGCCGACGCCGCGGCGACTGGTGGAAATGGAAGATCGAACCGCTCACCATCGATGCGGTGATGATCTACGCGCAGGCCGGCCATGGCCGGCGCAGCACGCTCTACACCGACTACACCTTCGGGGTCTGGGACGGCGAACGGCTGGTGCCGGTGGCCAAGGCGTATTCGGGGTTGGATGACAAGGAAATCCTGGCGTTGGACCGGTGGATCCGCGCCAACACCGTCGAACGTTTCGGTCCGGTGCGCAGCGTGCGGGGCGAGCAGGTGTTCGAACTGGGTTTCGAAGCCGTCAACCGCAGCAGCCGGCACAAGTCCGGCATCGCAGTGCGGTTCCCACGGATCCTGCGCTGGCGCCATGACAAACCGGCCAGCGAAGCCGACACCCTGGCCCAGCTGCAGGCCCTGGCCCGGTGACGCGCCGCGAGGCGATGGCACGGCTGGCCGCGTGGTTCGCCAGTCGCGGCTGGGCTCCCCTGCCCTTCCAGAAAACGATGTGGCGACACTACCTGGCCGGCGAGTCCGGACTGCTGCACACGCCCACCGGCAGCGGCAAGACCCTGGCGATGTTCGGCGGCCCGCTGCTGCAGGCACTGGCCGACCCGGTGCCGCGCGCAAAGGCCGGCCGCGGTGGCAAGACCGTGCCGGCGCTGCAGGTGCTGTGGATCACCCCGTTGCGCGCACTGGCCAGCGACACCGCCCGCGCGCTGCGCGAACCGCTGTCCGCACTGGGACTGGACTGGCAGGTGGGGCTGCGCACCGGCGATGCCAGTGCGCGCGACAAGCGGCTGGCGCGCGAGGGCCGGGTCGATGTGCTGGTGACCACGCCCGAATCGCTGGCGTTGCTGCTGAGCTACCCCGACACCCCGGAAAAGCTGCGCCGGCTGCGCTGCGTGGTGGTGGACGAGTGGCACGAACTGCTTGGCAACAAGCGCGGCGTGCTGCTGCAGTTGAACCTGCGCCGGCTGCGCGATGCGCTGCCCGCGCTGCAGGTGTGGGGCCTGTCGGCAACACTGGGCAACCTGGACGAGGCGCGCCAGGTGCTGCTGCCCGATCGGCCCGACGCGCCGCTGGTCGCGGGTGCGCGGCCGCGCCCGGTCGCGGTGGAAACGCTGCTGCCGGCGCACGGCGAGCGCTTCCCGTGGGCGGGCCACCTTGGACTGTCGCAGCTGCAGCGCGTGCAGCAGAAGCTGTTCGCCGTAGGCACCAGCCTGCTGTTCACCAACACCCGCGCGCAGGCCGAACTGTGGCACCAGGCGCTGGCCGCCGTGTGGCCGGAGGACGCGGCCACGCTGGCCCTGCACCATGGTTCGCTGGACCCGGCGCAGCGTCGCGTGGTCGAACAGGGCCTGCGCGATGGCGCGCTGCGGTGCGTGGTCGCCACCTCCAGCCTCGACCTGGGCGTGGATTTTCCGGCAGTGGACCAGGTACTGCAGATCGGCAGCCCGAAAGGCATCGCGCGCCTGGTCCAGCGCGCCGGACGTGCCCGCCACCGTCCCGGCGAATCAGGGCACATCGTGTGCGTGCCCTCGCATGCGCTCGAGCTGGTCGAATATGCGGCCGCGCGGCGCGCGCTGGCCAGCGGGGTGATCGAAGCGCGGCGCCCGCTGCAGCTGTCGCTGGACGTGCTGGCCCAGCACTGCGTGAGCTGCGCGCTGGGCGGCGGATTCGACGCCGATGCGCTGCTGGCCCAGGTGCGGCGCACGCATGCCTTCGCTGCGCTGGACGACGCCCACTGGCAGGGCGTGCTCGACTTCATCGTGCAGGGCGGGCGGGCGCTGGCGCAGTACCCCGACTTCCACAAGGTGGTGCGCGACGACGATGGCATCTACCGCGTCCACGACCGCCGCGTGGCCCTGCGCCATCGCTTGTCGATCGGCACCATCACCAGCGATGGCAGCGCGGTGGTGCAGTTCCTGCGCGGCGGGCGACTGGGCACGGTGGAAGAACAGTTCGTGGGCCGCCTGCGCCCGGGCGATCGCTTCCAGTTCGCCGGGCGCCTGCTTGAACTGGTCCGGCTTGAAAACCTGACGGCGTACGTGAAGACGGCGAAGGGCGGCGACGGCGTGGTGCCGCGCTGGCAGGGGGGGCGCTTGCCGCTGTCGGAGGCGCTGGGGCAGGAAATGGAGAGCGTGCTCGCCAGCAGCGCGGACAGCCCGGAGATGCGCTGGCTTGAGCCGCTGCTGCGACTGCAGGCGCGCGTGTCGGCGTTGCCGGGGCCTTCGTTGCTGCTGGTGGAACAGGTGCGTCGCCGCGAGGGCCAGTTCGTGTTCGTGTATCCGTTCGCCGGCCGCCAGGTCAACGAGGGCATGGCCGCGCTGATGGCGCTGCGCTGGACCCGGCTGCAGGCCAACACGTTCGGCTACGCGGCCAACGATTACGGATTCGTGCTGGCACCGGCGCGCGCGGTCGAGCTCGATGCCGAACGCGTCGGCGTGCTGCTGCGGCCCGAGGGCCTGTTCGAGGATCTGCGCGACAGCCTCAACCTCAGCGAACTGGCCCGCCGCCAGTTCCGCGACATCGCGCGCGTGTCGGGCCTGCTGATTCCGGCGCTGCCCGGGCGCACGCCGCGCAGCATGCGCCAGCTGCAGGCCTCGGCCGGCCTGCTCTACGACGTGCTGCGCCAGCATGATCCGGACCATATCCTGCTCGGCCTGGCCGACCGCGAAGTCCTGCACACCCAGCTTGAGCTGGGCAACCTGGCCCATGCCCTGCGCCGCTGCCAGTCGCGCACGGTATGCGTGCAGCAGCCGGCAACGCTGGGGCCGTTGTCGTTCCCGCTGTGGGCCGAACGGCTGCGCGGCCAGCTCAGCAATGAAGACTGGAAGACCCGCGTGCTGCGTGCGGTCGGCCAGCTGGAGAAACGCCATGCCGACTGACGGCGCCATCACCCTCGCGGGCGAACCCGTCCAGCTGCTGGGCGAGCGCGCCCTGTACTGGCCCGCTCGCCACGCCCTGCTGATCGCCGACCTCCACCTGGGAAAGGCCGACCTGTTCCGGCGGGCCGGCATCGGGCTGCCCAGCGGCGGCACCGGCGATGACCTGGCGCGGTTGACCCGCCTGGTCCAGCAGCATCCGGTGCGCACGCTGTGGATACTCGGCGACGTGCTGCACGGAGCCGCGCACCGCGCGTCCTGGTACCGGCAATGGCAGGGGTGGCGGGAGCAACACCAGGCACTGGATATCGGCGCATTGGCGGGCAACCACGACCGCGTGCTGCCCAAGGCGGACCTTGGCATCCGCCTGCTCGGCGAGCGTGTGCAGGAAGGGCCGTTCCTGCTGCGCCACGATCCGCAGCCGCACCCTACCCTGCACGTGCTGTGCGGTCATCTGCATCCGCTGGCGCGGCTGCCGGGCATGCAGCGGCGATGGCCTGCGTTCTGGCTGCGCGAGCGCCTGACCGTGCTTCCGGCCTATTCGCATTTCACTGCGGGAATCGCGCCGGTACTGGATGCGGGCGAACGCCTGGTGGCCTGCGTGGAAGACGCCACCATCGCGCTGCCGCTCCAGCGCTAGGGCGTCAGGCGGCGTCCATCAACCGGATTTCCGGTGCGTGCGGATTGCGCCGCACCGGTTGGCCCGCCACCTCGGCCAGCATGGAACGCGCTACCGAACGGATGCGCGCATGGTGTTCCGGCGCGGCATGGGTGATCAGGCTGGTGACATGGAAATCGAACACCTCTTCCATCACGTCCGGCTGGTCCTCATGCAGCATCTGCAACAGACCACGCAGCTTGCAGAGTTCGGAGTCGAGAACGTCGGGCCGGAACAGCATGATGTGTTTCTCCTTCAGGGGTACCCGACCCTTTTGCCATGAGCGAGGTGACTCCCCCGTCAATGAAGGGGAGGGCTTCGTTCATCCGCCCCCGTGCTCGCCGCCATCGCAGCGACGAACCCGGGCGACAGACCCAGCCTTCCCCACCAGCCCCGCTGGGTGCCGCTCAGCACGCGCAGCATGTGCCCCCGTCCGCCCGGCAGGTTGCCCATCGGCTTGAACAGGACGTTGCGTGCGCCGGCCAGCAGGTCCCGCTCGGACTGGAACACCGGCGTCAGCCAGCGGCTCCAGAACTGGTAGATGCCCACGTGTGCGCTGCGCTGCGCCTGGTACGCCTGCAGCGCGGCAGGCGTGGCCGCCGGGTGCGCGCGCAATGCGTCTCGCAGCGCCAGTGCATCCATCAGCGCCATGTTCACGCCCTGCCCCAGTTGTGGACTCATGGCGTGGGCCGAATCGCCGACGAGCACCAGCCGGTCGCGGTGCCAGCGCGTCATCACCGCATCGCGATAGCCGGCACGCGCCAGCTGGGCACCGTCCGTGACGCCCTGGAGGCGCGGATGCGCCTGTGGCCACAACGCCTGGACCTCCTCCAGCCAGCGCGGCAGGCCATCGCGCTCCCACTGGGCGAACCGGTCACGTGGCAGGCTCCAGAAGAAGCTGAGTCGCGGTTGTGCGTCACCTGGACGCGTGCCCACCGGCAGCAGGCCAATCATCTTGCGGGCGGCCACGTAGCGTTGCCGCAATTCGTCGTAATGCGGCCAGTCGCCGCGCGGCAGCAGGCACCACAACGCCCCCCACGGGTACTCGCGGTCCAGCCGCGTGGCCTGCACCTGCGCGCGCAGCGTCGACGCCGAGCCGTCCGCGGCGATGACCAGGTCATAGGGCCCATGCCAGTGCCCGCGCGCGTCGCGCAGGCGCCCGTTGGCGCAGTCGACGTCGACGATCGCGGTGTCGGCCTGCAGGTTGCCCGGCTGTTCCCAGGCGTCTGCAAGCAACGAGAACAGCGCACCGCGCTGCATGCCGACGCCGTGCAGGTGCGCATGCAGGGCCGCGTACCGCATGTCCATCACCGCGCGCCCACACGGGGTTTCGCCGTACAGGCGACGCACCGCTGCACCATGCTGCAGCACCGGCGGCAGCAGGTCCATCTGCCACAACACGTCCAGCCCACTGGGTTGCAGCAGGAACCCCGCGCCCACCGGCCCCGGCGTCGGCGCGCGCTCGTAGACGTGGACGACGTGATCGTCGCGTGAAAGCAGGACCGACAGCGCCTGCCCTGCGGTGCCATACCCGACGATGGCGATGGTGCGTGGTCGTGTCATCCGACGTCCTGTCCTGTCCCGGTCCAAAAAAAACCCCGCCGGAGCGGGGTTTTCAATGCGCGGTCGTGGAAATTACTCCGCAACCGGCACGATGTTCGAGGCCTGGGCGCCCTTCGGGCCCTGGGTCACGTCATAGGTGACCTTCTGGTTTTCCTGCAGACTGCGGAAGCCCTTGGCGTTGATCGCGGAGAAGTGCGCGAAGACGTCTGCGCTGCCGTCCTCCGGCGAAATAAAGCCAAATCCCTTGGCGTCGTTGAACCACTTGACGGTACCGTTCGGCATGGTAATGCAAGACCTTCTTCAATGAATGGGTGGTGTACGCTCAACCAGCGCACTGCCGGAGTATGCAAAGCTTGTCAGGCAATGACAATCACCCGCGTGCCAATTCGCCAATCAGTTCCGGCAATCCGGCGGAAGCCGCGTCAACATTGGCCAGCACTTCGGCCATGGTGATCTCGTCGCCATCGCCACACCCGGCCGCCCAGTTGGCCACGATGGCCAGGCAGGCGTAGTCCAGCCCCAGTTCCCGGGCCAGCCCGGCTTCGGGCATGCCGGTCATGCCGACCAGGTCGCAGCCATCCCGGCGCATCCGCGCGATCTCCGCATTGGTTTCCAGCCGTGGGCCCTGGGTGGCGCCGTAGCAGCCACCCTCCTGCAGGCGCACGCCGGTGACCTTCGCTGCGGCCAGTACCTTGCTGCGCAGCATCGGGGTGTAGGGGTGGCCAAAATCGACATGCAGCACCTCGCTGCCCGGCTCTTCGCTGAGCGTGGAGATCCGACCCCAGGTGTAATCGATCAGCTGGTCCGGGCACGCCAGCACGCGCGGACCGAAGTGTTCGGTGATGCCGCCCACGGTGTTCAACGCCAGCACGCGCGTGGCACCGATCTGCTGCAGTGCCGCAAGATTGGCGCGGTAATTGATCTTGTGCGGCGGCAGCGAGTGCCCCTCGCCATGACGGGCCAGGAAGGCCACGCGCTGGCCGAGCAGCGTGCCGACCCGGATGGGCCCGGACGGCGTGCCATAGCGGGTTTCCACCGCATGGCTGCTTACGTCATCGAGCTGGGCCAGCTTGTACACACCGGTGCCGCCGATCACGGCCAGGCTGATGGGTTCCATGGGCGCTGCTTATTCCTTCATCGCGTAGATGGCCGGCACGCCGCGCAGGCCTTCGTTGACATCCATGCCGAAGCCGAACACGTAGCGGTCGGGCAGCTCGACGCCGGCGTAATCGGCCTTGACGTCAGGCAGCGCGCGGTCGTGCTGTTTCACCGTCAGCGCGGCGATGCGCACGTCGGTGGCGCCCTGCTCCAGGCACCAGGTGCGAACGCCCTGCAGGGTGAAGCCTTCGTCCAGGATGTCGTCGACCAGCAGCACGCGGCGGCCGAACAGCGAGGTGGCCGGCTTGTGCTTCCAGACCAGCTCGCCGCCGGTCAGTTCGCCGCGGTAGCGGGTGGCATGCAGGTAATCGAACTGCAGGTCCTGGCCGCGTGCGCCCAGCTCGAGCGCCAGCTGGCCGGCGAACGGCAGCGCGCCGTGCATGATCGACAGGAACAGCGGCACCTCGCCTTTGTAATCAGCCGCAATGCCATCGGCGATGCGTGCGATGGCCGCATCGATGGTGGGGCGGTCGACCAGCAGGTCGGCCTGGGCCAGGGCCTGGGAAATGGTGAGGTTGGGCATCAGACGGTTCTTCCAAGGGTGTCGAGCAAACGGGATTGGGAGCTGCCATGGCGGGCGTCGGCGAGCAGGCCGTCCCAGCCAAGCGCGCCACGGCCGATCAGGCCCAGCAGCGCGGCAGTATTGAGGGGGCGGCCGTCGACCGCGCGCAGCGCGTCGTCGACCAGTTCCGGGTGGCAGACCAGCACCACGTCACAGCCGGCATCCAGGTGGGCATGCACGCGCGCGGCCACGCCACCGGCAGAGAACGAGGCGGCCATGCCGATGTCGTCGGAGAACACCACGCCACGGAAACCCATGTCGCCCCGCAGGATCTGCTGGATCCAGCGCGCCGAGTAGCCGGCCGGTTCCGGCGCGACCCGGGGGTAGACCACGTGCGCCATCATCACCGCGTCGGCACCGGCGTCGATGCCGGCGGCGAACGGCACCAGGTCCAGCGCGCGCAGTTCCTCGAGCGGGCGTGGGTCGCTGGCGGCGGCCACATGGGTGTCTTCCAGCACGCTGCCGTGCCCGGGGAAATGCTTGAGGGTGGCGGCCATGCCGACGCTGTGCATGCCGCGCACGTAGGCGCGGGTGAAGGCGGCAACGACCGCCGGGTCGGCACTGAAGGCACGGTCGCCGATGGCGCGGTTGCCGCGGCCCAGGTCGACCACCGGGGCGAAACTGAGGTCCACGCCGCTGGCGCGCACTTCGCTGGCCATCAGCCAGGCGTGTTGTTCGGCAAGGGCCAGGGCTGCCTCGGGGTCCTGTGCGTACAGGGAGTCGAAGCCCTGCAGCGGCGGCAACGCGCTGAAGCCTTCGCGGAAGCGCTGCACGCGGCCGCCCTCCTGGTCCACGCAGATCAGCAGCGGGCGCGGCGCGGCGGCGCGGATCGCGGCCGACAGCGCGGCGACCTGCTGGCGCGAGGCGAAATTGCGCTTGAACAGGATGACGCCGGACACGGCGTCGTGCTGCAGCCAATCGCGTTCCTGGGCGGTAAGTTCGGTCCCGGCAACGCCGATCACGAGCATGGGTCGATCTCCAAAACGGGGCGCCATGATGGCGCACTGCCGCATTGTCGCAGAAGCCGCATGTGGGAGGCCACGGGCGCGGGGCGCCTATTCAGGGCCAGCGGCAGTAGGGATGGGCGGCCAGGGCGAGGTTGTAGTAGCGGACGTCGTCGGTGACCTCCTCGCCCACCCAGTCCGGCAGGTCGATGGCCTGGTCCGCCTGTTCGAGCTCGACTTCGGCCACCACCAGCCCGGCGTTGTCGCCCAGGAACTCGTCCACTTCCCACAGCAGGCCGCCGTGGCGGACCAGGTGGCGGCGCTTGTCGATCAGCCCGCCGACGCACAGCGCCAGCAGCGCCCGCGCGTCGTCCACCGGGATCGGGTAATCGAACTCCTGGCGGGTGTGGCCGATCTCGCGCGATTTCAGGTTGAGGAACGCCGCATCGCCCTGGACACGCACCCGCACCGAGGCCTTCTGCGTACCCGCTTCGATCGACGCGGTGTCGTTGACGTACCCCTGCGCCATCGGGATCACCGCGTGCGCGGCGGCACGCCAGCCCTCGCCGCTGACCAGGAACTTGCGCTCGATCTCCACGCCCATCTCAGCGCTTCTCGAACACGGCGATGCTTTCCACGTGCGCGGTATGCGGGAACATGTCCATCGCACCGGCCGACACCAGGGTGAAGCCCTGCTCGTTGACCAGGTAGCCGGCGTCGCGCGCCAGCGAGCCGGGGTGGCAGCTGACATAGACGATGCGCTTGAACTGCTTGAGCGGCAGCTGCTGCAGCACTTCGATCGCACCCGAACGCGGCGGGTCCAGCAGCAGCTTGTCGAAGCCCTGGCGCATCCACGGGGTCTGGCGCTGGTCCTGGGTCAGGTCGGCGGCGAAGAACTGCGCGTTGTCCAGGCCGTTGCGCGCGGCGTTTTCCCTGGCCCGTGCCACCAGCCCCGCCTCGCCTTCCACGCCCACTACCTCGCGCACGGTGCGCGCCAGCGGCAGGGTGAAGTTGCCCAGCCCGCAGAACAGGTCAAGCACGCGCTCGTCGGGACCGGCGTCCAGCAGCTCCAGCGCCAGGGCGATCATCTTTTCGTTGAGCTTGGCATTGACCTGGATGAAGTCCAGCGGCCGGAACGCCAGCTCCACGTTCCACGGGGCCAGCCGGAACGAGAGCGGCACCTCGCCGGGCAGCAGCGGATGCACCGATTCAACGCCGCCGGGCTGCAGGAAGATCGCGAAGCCGTGTTCGGCACCAAAGCCGGCCCATGCGGCCTTGTCGGCGTCACTGAGCGGCTGCATGTGGCGGATGGTGAGGACGATGGCATCGTCGCCGGCGATGAACTCGACCTGCGGGATGTCGCGTTTGCCATCCAGGGTTTCGATGAAGGCCGACAGTGCGGCGACCTTCATCCCGATTTCCGGGATCACGGTCAGGCACTGGCTCAGGTCGGCGACGAAGCGCGGATCCTGCTCGCGGAAGCCGACCAGGGTCTTGTCCTTCTTTTCCACCCGGCGCACCGAGAAGCGCCCTTTGCGGCGGTAGCCCCAGCTCTCCCCGACCAGCGGCGGCAGCACGCTGCCGGGGCTGACGTGACCGATCCGGGTCAGGTTGTCCAGCAGCACGCGCTGCTTGGCCACGATCTGCTGGTCTTCGGCCAGGTGCTGCAGCACGCAGCCGGCACAGACCCCGAAGTGCGGGCAGCGCGGGGTGACGCGCTGCGGGGACGCCTGCAGGACCTCGACGGTCCGGGCTTCATCGAAATGGCGGTTGCGGGCGGTCGGTTCGGCGCGCACCACCTCGCCCGGCAGGGCGCCGGAAATGAACGTGACCTTCCCACCCTCGCCTTCACGGCGGGCAACGCCGCGGCCGTCATGGCTGAGGTCGAGGATGTCGGTCTGGAAGGGGGTACGGTCGAGTCGGGAGCGGGATCGGGCCACGTGGCAACAGGCTGCGGGCGAAAAGGGTGCGTATTGTCGCAGATACGCAGCGTGGACTGCCGTGCGTTCAGGCGCCGACGCTTGCAGGACGCCATATCGTGTTTAATATGCACATCGCTGACATGGAGGCAGCCCCAATGCAGATGACCCCGAGGGTTCCCATGCCCCGATTCCTGCTCGTCGAGGACGACACCATCAGCCGCGGCTTTTTCCGGGCCGCGCTGGAAACCCTGCCGGCGCAGGTGGACACCGCCGATTCACTGGCCTCGGCGCTGGAACGCGGCCGAGGCAGCGAACACGATCTCTGGCTGATCGACGTGAACCTGCCCGACGGCAACGGCAGCGAGCTGCTGCGTGCCCTGCGCGTGTCGCGCCCGGACACCCCGGCGTTGGCCCATACGGCCGATGGCGACACCAGCATCCACGCGCGGCTGCGTGATGCCGGATTCAGCGAAACCCTGGTCAAACCGCTGTCCCGCGAGCAGTTGCTGCAGGCGGTCCGTCGGGCGTTGGTCAACAGTCCCGGCAGTGCCGCAGCGGCGTCCACCGGCACGGGGACCGACACCGAGCGCGAGGATTGGGACGAGATCACCGCCCTGGCGGCCCTGAATGGGCAGCGCCAGCACCTGATCGCCCTGCGCGAGCTGTTCCTGGCCGAGCTGCCCGGCGTCCGCGACGCCGTGGCCCAGGCGGTCCAGCAGCACGACCTGGGCACCCTGAAGGGCCAGCTGCACCGCCTGCAGGCCAGCTGCGGCTTCGTCGGCGCCGCGCGCCTCGCGCGCGCGGTACGCCAGCTGCACCAGGCCCCCGAGTCCAACGGCGCCCACACCCAGTTCAAGGCGGCGGTGGATTCCCTGTTGCATTAGGCACCCCGCAGATACGCCCCCATCACCGCCTGCGCGCCAGATCCTCCAGCATCTCCCACGACTTCAGCCCACGCCCGCCCAGATGGTGCAGCAGCACCGCACGCATCCCCCGGCGCAGGCTGGCCAGATCCTCCGCCCCGGGCGCGACATCGCCGGCCAACGCCAACAGCGCACTCCCGGTCGCCGTGCCCCGCCGCGGGTCCACCCCACGCTCGCTCAACAGCCGTCGCGGTCCCTCCAGCGGATCCAGCTCATACCGGGCCGCGGGATCGATCGCTTCGCCGTCATTGCCATGGGCCAGGTCGAAACCAAACCCCAGCGCCTCCAGCAGGTCGCGTTCGAAGCGGCGCAGCGTCCAGGCCAAGGGCTCGGCCGCCGCCAGCCGCTGCCTCACCTGCGCGTAGTGGTCGTACAGGTCGGGCAGCGGGTCCTGGCGCGGCGCCAGCCGCATCACCAGTTCATTGACATAGAAGCCGGCGAGCATGGCATCGCCGTTCAGGCGCGGCGCGGCGTCCAGCGCCTCGGCGCCGCGCAGCTGGGCCAGTTCGCCGCGCTGCACGGCGCTGAAGCGGATCCACTGCAGCGGCTGCAGGGCCGCGCGCAGCGCCTGGCTGCGCGGACTGCTTACCCCCCGGGCCAGCAGGCCCAGCCGACCGTGCTGTTCGCTGAGCACTTCGACCAGCAGGCTGGTCTCCCGCCAGGAGCGGGCATGCAGCACGAAGGCCGGTTCATCGTCGATACGCATGGCCGGGGCGTGACGAGGCTACCCTGCCGGGCTTACTCGTAGCCGAAGGCCTTCAGCGCGGCTTCGTCGTCCGACCAGCCTTCACGCACGCGCACCCAGGTTTCCAGGAACACCTTGGCCCCGAACAGACGCTCCATCTGCAGGCGCGACTTGGCCCCGATGTCTTTCAGGCGGGTGCCGGCCTTGCCGATCACGATGGCCTTCTGGCCCTCGCGCTCGACCCAGATCACCGCGCCGATGCGCAGCAGGTTGCCGTCTTCGACGAAGCGCTCGATTTCCACCGTGGTCGCATACGGCAGCTCCTCGCCCAGCTGGCGCATGAGCTGCTCGCGGACCAGTTCGCCGGCCAGGAAACGCTGGCTGCGGTCGGTGATCTCATCCTCGCCGAACATCGGCGGGGCCTCGGGCAGCAGCTTGAGCAGGTCGCGCACCAGCGCTTCCAGCCCGTTGCGCTTCTGCGCCGAAATGGGGTGCACGGCGGCGAAGCTGCGGCCCTCGGTCACCTGCTGCAGGAACGGCAGCAGCGCGGCCTTGTCCTTGAGCCGGTCGACCTTGTTGACCACCAGCACCACCGGAATGCCGGCGTCGCTGAGCACATTGAAGGCCAGGGTGTCTTCCTCGTCCCAGCGACCGGCTTCGATCACCAGCATGCCGGCGTCCACGCCTTCAAGCGAGCCGCGCGCGGCGCGGTTCATCACCCGGTTCATCGCGCGCTTCTGCACACGGTGCAGGCCGGGGGTGTCGACCAGCACCAGCTGGCCTTCCGGATAGCTGGCAATGCCCAGCAGCCGGTGGCGGGTGGTCTGCGGGCGGTTGGAGACGATGCTGACCTTGGCGCCCACCAGGGCGTTGGTCAGGGTCGACTTGCCGACGTTGGGACGGCCGATGACGGCCACGCTGCCGCAATGATGGGGAATTGCTTCGCTCACTTGGAATCCAGTTGCTCGAGGGCGGCGGCGGCCGCCTGTTGTTCGGCCAGCCGTCGCGAGGCACCTTCGCCTTCGGTGCTGACGGCGGGATCGGCTACGCCGCAGCGCACGCGGAACGTCTTGGCATGATCGTCGCCCGATTCTGACACCAATTCGTACTGCGGCAGCGCCTTCTGTCGGCCCTGCAGCCATTCCTGCAGGCGGGTCTTGGGATCCTTCTCCGGCTTGCCGGTCGCCGGCAGCGCCTCCATGGAGGCGGCGAACCAGGGCAGCACCACCGCCTGGCAGGCCGCAAAGCCGGCGTCCAGGTAGATCGCGGCGACCACCGCCTCCAGCGCATCGGCCAGGATCGAGTCACGGCGATGGCCGCCGGACTTCATTTCGCCCGGCCCGAGGGTCAGGCGCTCGCCCAGTTCCAGGGTGCGGGCGATCACCGCCAGTGCGCCTTCACGCACCAGTTCGGCGCGGGCGCGGGTCAGCGCGCCTTCGTCGGCCTTCGGCCAGCGCTGGTACAGCGCATGGGCGACCATCATGTTGACGACGCTGTCGCCCAGGAACTCCAACCGTTCGTTGTTGGGCGTGCCGGCGCTGCGATGCGTCAGGGCCTGCTGGAGCAGGCCCGGATCCTGGAAGACGTGACCGATGCGGTCACCACGTTTGAAAGAGTTATTCGGCACCGCTGAGGGTCAATTCCTGATGTGCATCAAATTTCCCAACCACGTCGAGGTTGCCCACCAGGGGGCGACGCACTTCGTAGTTGACCTTCATGTTCCAGCCACCGCTCACGCGCTCGAACTTGACGTTGGCCGGCTTGACGCTTTCCGAGTAGCTCACGTCCAGGCGGCGGAAGAACATCTCCTGGACCTGGCCGGGCTCCTTGTTGGCGATGCCCGGCTCCTTGGCCAGGCCCTTGAGCGCGGTCTTCACTGCATAGAACTCGGAATACATCGGAAACAGCTTCATGCCGATGTAAAGACCGAACCCCACCACCGCCAGCACGACCAGGAACGAGGTCAGGGTCATGCCACGCTGCGTTTTCATCATCTTCATTGCGATCTCCCCAGATGCGCGTTAGACATGGAATCAGTTGATGCCGGTGCCGATGCGGGACGGCTCGAAGCCATCCTTGCAGAACCAGCCCGAGCAGTTCAGCCAGATCAGGAACGCCTTGCCGCGGAGGTTCTCTTCCGGCAGCAGGCCCCAGAAACGGCCATCGTCGCTGTTGTCGCGGTTGTCGCCCATCACCAGGTACTTGCCCGCCGGCACGGTCCACTGCCCCTCGCCACGCGGGTAGTCGGTCTCCAGCACGGTATGGGTGCGGCCCGGCAGGTGCTCCACCAGCAGTGACGCGCCTTCGCCCTGGCCACGGTGCCCAGCATACAACCCCTTGCTCTCGTACTTGAGGGGGGTGCCGTTGAGGATCACCTGGTCGCCCTGGAAGGCGATCTCGTCGCCCGGGACGCCGATCACGCGCTTGATGAAGTTCTCGCCCTTGTTGGGATCGTTGTCCGAGTGGCCCGGGAAATGGAACACCACCACGTCGCCGCGTGCCGGTTCGCCGATCGGCACGACCTTGGCATTGTTCAGCGGCAGGCGAAGGCCGTAGGCGAACTTGTTGACCAGGATGAAATCGCCGATCAGCAGGTTGGGCATCATCGAGCTGGACGGAATCTTGTACGGCTCTGCAATGAAACTGCGCACCACCAGCACGATCGCCAGCACCGGGAAGAACGCCCGGGAGTAATCCACCAGCACCGGCTCGCTGTCCAGCAGGCCGGCCCGCCGGGCGCGGCGCCGGGCGAAATACAGCTTGTCGGCGAGCAGGATCAGGCCCGACGCCAGGGTCAGTACGACCAGCAGGATTTCAAACAGTTTCATGCAGTGTCCTTGGGAACGGGAGCCTTACTTGTCCATCTGCAGCACGGCCAGGAAGGCTTCCTGCGGAATCTCCACGCGGCCCACCTGCTTCATGCGCTTCTTGCCTTCCTTCTGCTTTTCCAGAAGCTTCTTCTTGCGCGAAACGTCGCCACCATAGCACTTGGCCAGGACGTTCTTGCGCATCGCCTTGACCGTGGTCCGGGAGATGATCTGCGAGCCGACGGCGGCCTGGATGGCCACGTCGAACATCTGCCGCGGGATCAGGTCCTTCATCTTCTCGCACAGCTCGCGGCCGCGCCGGTCGGCATGGCTGCGGTGCACGATCAGCGACAGCGCGTCGACCTTGTCGCCGTTGATCAGCACGTCCACGCGGACGAACGGGCCGGCATCGAAGCGCACGAACGAATAGTCCAGCGAGGCATAGCCGCGGCTGACGGACTTGAGCTTGTCGAAGAAGTCCAGCACCACTTCGGCCATCGGCAGCTCATAGCTGATCTGCACCTGGCTGCCCAGGTAATTGATGCCGATCTGGCTGCCGCGCTTTTCCTCGCAGAGCTTGATGATGTTGCCGATGTACTCCTCGGGGGTGAGCACGTTGGCGCGGATGATCGGCTCGCGGATCTCGCTCACCATGTTCACCGGCGGCAGCTTGGCCGGGTTGTCCATGTTGATGATGGTGCCGTCGGTCTTGAGCACTTCGTAGACCACCGTCGGCGCGGTGCTGATCAGGTCCAGGTTGTATTCGCGCTCCAGCCGCTCCTGCACGATTTCCATGTGCAGCATGCCCAGGAAGCCGCAACGGAAGCCGAAACCCATGGCCTCGGAGCTTTCCGGCTCGAAACGCAGTGCGGCGTCGTTCAACCGCAGCTTGTCCAGCGCTTCGCGCAGGTCGGGGTAGTCTTCGGCGTCGACCGGGAACAGGCCGGCGAACACGCGCGGCTGCATTTCCTGGAACCCGGGCAGCGGGGTCGGTGCCGGGTCGGCGGCCAGGGTCAGGGTGTCGCCGACCGGCGCGCCGTGCACGTCCTTGATGCTGGCCGTGACCCAGCCCACCTCGCCCGCGCGCAGGGCTGGCAGCACCTTGCGCTTGGGGGTGAACACGCCGACGTTGTCGACCTGGTGGTTGCGGCCGGTGGACATCACCTGCAGCTTGTCGCCGGCCTTGATCTGGCCCTGCATGACGCGCACCAGCGAGACCACGCCGAGGTAGTTGTCGAACCAGGAGTCGATGATCAGCGCCTGCAGCTTGTCGGTATCGCGCGGCTGCGGGGCCGGGATGCGATGCACGATCGCCTCCAGCACGTCCACCACGTTCAGGCCGGTCTTGGCGCTGACCGGAACCGCGTCGGTGGCATCGATGCCGATGACCGCTTCGATCTCGGCCTTGGCGCGTTCGATATCGGCGGTGGGCAGGTCGATCTTGTTGATCACCGGCACCACTTCCAGGCCCTGTTCGACGGCGGTATAGCAGTTGGCCACCGACTGCGCTTCCACGCCCTGTGCGGCATCGACCACCAGCAGGGCGCCTTCGCAGGCCGCCAGCGAACGGCTGACTTCATAGGAGAAGTCGACGTGGCCGGGGGTGTCGATGAAGTTCAGGTGGTAGGTCTGCCCATCCTTGGCCACGTACGGCAGCGACACCGACTGCGCCTTGATGGTGATGCCGCGCTCGCGCTCGATCGGATTGGAGTCGAGCACCTGCGCCTCCATCTCGCGGGCCTGGAGGCCACCGCAAAGCTGGATGATGCGATCGGCCAGCGTGGACTTGCCGTGGTCGACGTGGGCGATGATGGAGAAGTTGCGGATATTCCGCATCGAATCAGAGGACATAGGTGGCGGCGGCGCGGCGCGTCGTCAGGATAACGGCACATTATCGCATGGCCGGCCCCTTCCCGCGTGCCGGGGGCCGGAAACGACCGGGCCCGCCGAAGCGGGCCCGGAAACGCAGCACTGGCGGGGCTTATTGCCCGGTCTTGACCGCTACGAAGCCGGTGGTGTTGCGGGTACGCGCCAGCAGCATGACCACATCGCCCTTCTTGTAGCCGGCCAACGCCTTGTTCAGCGCAGCGACGCTGCCAACCGGGGTCCGGCCGACCTGCAGCACCACCATGCCCGGCGAGAGGCCGGCATCGCGGGCGCCCTGGCCGTTCACCCCGGTGATGCGTACGCCCTCGCCCGACTCCAGGCCGAGCTGCTGGCGCTGCGGCGCGGTCAGGTCGGCCACCTCCAGGCCCAGCAGGGCATTGGCGCCGGCCTGCGGCGCGGCGTCGGCGGCGGCCGGGGCCGCGGCACCGCGTTCGGCATCTTCGGCCAGCTCGGTCAGGGTGGCGGTGATCTCGCGTTCGCGCCCGTCGCGCAGCACGCCCAGGCGGACCTTGCTGCCCGGCGCCTGCGCGCCGATCAGCGGCGGCAGGTCGCTGAAGGTGTTGATCGGGGTACCGTTGACCGACCGGATCACATCGCCCACTTCCAGCCCGGACTTGGCCGCGGCACTGCCCGGGACCAGATCATTGACCAGCGCACCGCGGCTGTCGGGCAGGTTGAAGCCCTGCGCGACGTCGCCGGTGATCGCACCGACGATCGCGCCCAGCTGGCCCCGGCTGACCCGCCCGTTCTTCTTGATCTGCTCGACCGCGCCCATGGCCAGGTCGATCGGAATGGCGAAGCTGATGCCCATGTAGCCGCCGGAGGCGGAGAAGATCTGGGAGTTGATGCCGACCACTTCACCCCGGGTATTGAGCAGCGGACCGCCCGAGTTGCCCTGGTTGATCGCCACGTCGGTCTGGATGAACGGCACGTAGCGCTGGTCCTGGCCACCGGTGCTGCGCCCGACCGCGCTGACCACGCCGGCGGTGACCGAGTGGTCCAGCCCGAACGGCGAACCGATCGCGACCACCCACTGGCCCGGCTTGAGCGTGTTGGAATCGCCCACGCGCACGGTGGGCAGGTTCTTCGCATCGATCTTGAGCAGGGCCACGTCGTACTGCTGGTCGCTGCCGACCACCTTGGCGGTGAACTCGCGGCGGTCACCCAGCTTGACCTTCACCTCACCGGCGTCGGCCACCACGTGGTGGTTGGTCAGCACGTAGCCGTCGGGCGAGATGATGAAGCCCGACCCCATGCCGCGGCCGCGGATGCTCGGGCCCGGGTCCTCGCCACCGGGCTGGCCCGGCATCTGGAAGTCCGGGCCGAAGAAGCGGCGGAAGAATTCGGGCATTTCATCCTCGCCCGGACCCGGACCGGCGCCGCGCGCCTGGCGGTTGCTGCGCACGATGGTGGTTTCGATGTTCACCACGCCCGGCCCAACCTGCTCGACCAGCTGGGTGAAGTCCGGCAGGCCACTGACCAGCGGCGCGGCCGGGGCACGCGGGGCGGCGGCCTGGGCGGCAGGTGCCGCGGGAGACGGGGACTGCGCGCAGGCCACCAGCGGCAGGGTGATGGCCAGCAGGGCCAGGGCGTGCGTACGGATACGGGCGGTCATCAGACTCGAACCTCCGGGTCAGGGGTCATCAGGGGGAAAGGGACGGCAGCAGGAGATCGAACCGGGCTCAATCGGCGCCGTCATCCTGCAGGCGCGGTTCGAACGGATAGAACGCGGCCTGCGGCTGCTGGGAACGGAAACTGGCATTGAGCGCGCCCTGCTCGCCCAGGCTCGAACGAGGCCACGGCCGCGCCTGAAGGCTGCTGACATCGCCGAACGGCAACGACCGGCCGGTCGCGGCCGGTACGGTCGGCGCCAGAGGCGCCTGGCTGGCGACGGCACGGATCGGTTCGACGCTACGGCTGGCCACGCTGCGCGCGGCCTGCTGGGTACGGGTGGCGCTGTTGCGGCGCGCGGTGGCCGCGGCAGGCACGGCCGCCACGGCCAGGGCGGCGTCTGCCACGACGGCCGGCACGGACGGCGAAGCGGGCGCGCGCGGCGGTGCCGGGGGCAGCTGCGCCTGGCTGGCGATGACCGTGGTCGACGGGACCGGCGCGGTCTCGCCGGGCAGCGGCTCGCGGGAGATGAACAGGGCAATGGCGGCGACCGAGGCGGCCAGCGCCGCACCGCCGCCCATGCGCAGCCAGCCGCGCCGGCGCACCGGCGTCGTCGGTGTCGCATTCGACTCCATCGGGCGCGGTTCGGCGGCCACGGCGAGCTGGATACGCTCGGCAAAGCCCGACGGTGCAGGCGCACAGGCCTGCCCGCGCAGCACGTCGCCCAGCAGCTGCCAGCGCTCCTGGCAGCGCGACAGGTCGTCATCGTGTTCCAGCCGGCGCACCAGGAAACGCGCCTGCTCCAGCGGCAGCTCACCGTCGACCAGCGCCGACAGCTGCTGGCGGTGGTGGGCGTCGAATGTGTCGGGATGTTGATTGCTCATGCGCGGCTCTTCTCGCGGGTGGCGCTGCCGATGTCCAGCAGCGGCCGAAGTTCAGTGTCGATCGCCTCGCGGGCGCGGAAGATCCGCGACCGCACGGTGCCTATCGGGCACCCCATCTTCTGCGCGATGTCCTCATAGCTCAGGCCGTCCACCTCGCGCAGGGTGATGGCCGACCGCAGCTCCTCCGGCAACGCCGCCACCGCCTTCATCACCGTGTTCTCCAGTTCCTGGCGCATCAGCTCGCGTTCGGGCGTGTCGGTGTCGCGCAGGCGGGTACCGCTGTCGAACTGCTCGGCATCGCCGATGTCGATGTCATCGGTAGGCGGGCGGCGGTTATGGGCGGCAAGGTGGTTTTTGGCGGTGTTCACGGCAATCCGATGCAACCAGGTATAGAACTGCGCATCCCCGCGGAAACTGTTGATCGCGCGGTAGGCGCGAACAAACGTGTCCTGGGCGACGTCCTGACATTCACTCCAGTCGGCGATGTAGCGCCCGATCAACGCAACGATCCGGTGCTGGTACTTGCGCACCAGTACGTCGAACGCCGCGCTTTCGCCGCGCTGCACGCGCCGGACCAGCTCCAGGTCCAGCTCCTGTGGTGTTTCAACCTCGGCCATGGGGGGCCGCACTCCTGTCAGCCCAACCGACGTCGGGCAATGAGACTGCCAATCCCGGGAAAAGTTCAGCGCCCATCCGTGAACGCCGCACCAGCTTTTAACTACGGTTCCGTTAAGGTTCCCTTTCTCCCCCTGCTATTGGGATTTGACGGGGGGGAAACAACCTCTGGATCATAGCCCCCTTCTCCATACACAACCGGATGGAACGTCCCCATGCTTTCAGGCTTCGATGGGCTCCGCTTCTCACATTGGCACCCCGAGATCCGTGACGATGGTGTCGTGGTGCTCAGCCTCGACCGCCAGGACAGCAGCGTCAATGCGATGTCGCAGGACGTGCTGCTGGAACTGGGCGATCTGGTGGAACGCCTGGCCCTGGACCCGCCCAAGGCGGTGGTGGTGCAGTCGATCAAGGCGGCAGGCTTCATCGCCGGCGCCGACCTGAAGGAATTCCAGGAATTCGATCGCCGCGGCACCGTCAACGACGCCATCCGCCGTGGCCAGACCACCTACCAGAAGCTGGCCGAGCTGCCCTGCCCCACCGTGGCGGCCATCCATGGCCACTGCCTGGGCGGCGGCACCGAGCTGGCCCTGGCCTGTCGCTACCGCGTGGCCTCCAACGACCCGTCCACCCGGATCGGCCTGCCCGAGACCCAGCTCGGCATCTTCCCGGGCTGGGGCGGCAGCGCGCGCCTGCCACACCTGGTGGGCGCGCCAGCGGCGATGGACATGATGCTGACCGGGCGCAACCTGTCGGCATCGGCCGCCCGCAACATCGGCCTGGTCGACAAGGTCGTGGCCCCGGCGGTGCTGCTGGATACCGCCGTCGCGCTCGGCCTGTCGGGCACCACCCGCCCGCTCAAGCAGCGCCTGACCGCCTGGGCCACCAACACCTGGCTGGCGCGGAAGCTGCTCGCGCCGCAGATGGCCAAGCAGGTGGCGCGCAAGGCGAAGAAGGACCACTACCCCGCCCCGTATGCGCTGATCAACACCTGGGCGCGCACCGGAGGCAGCGGCATCCAGGCCCGCCTGGATGCCGAGCGCCGCGCCGTGGTCAAGCTGGCCGGCACCCCGACCGCACGCAACCTGATCCGCATCTTCTTCCTGACCGAGCGCCTCAAGGCGCTGGGTGGGAAGGACCATGGCATCCGCCACGTGCACGTGGTCGGCGCGGGTGTGATGGGCGGCGATATTGCGGCCTGGTCGGCCTACAAGGGCTTCGAGGTCACCCTGCAGGACCGCGAGCAGCGTTTCATCGACCCGGCGATGGAGCGGGCCCAGGCGCTGTTCGCGAAGAAGGTACGCGACGACGCCAAGCGCCCGGCGGTCGCCGCGCGGCTCAAGGCCGACCTGGCCGGTGACGGCGTGGCCGTGGCCGACCTGGTGATCGAAGCCATCATCGAAGACGCCGAGGCCAAGCGCGGCCTGTACCAGACGCTGGAGCCGAGGATGAAGGCCGACGCGCTGCTGACCACCAACACCTCGTCGATTCCGCTGGTGGAACTGCGCGACCATATCCAGCGCCCGGCCCAGTTCGCCGGCCTGCATTACTTCAATCCGGTCGCGCAGATGCCGCTGGTGGAGATCATCCACCACGATGGCATGGCGGCGGAAACCGAGCGTCGGCTGGCGTCGTTCTGCAAGGCGCTGGGCAAGTTCCCGGTGCCCGTGGCCGGCACGCCGGGCTTCCTGGTCAACCGCGTGCTGTTCCCGTACATGCTGGAAGCGGCGACCGCCTACGCCGAAGGCATCCCCGGCCCGGTCATCGACAAGGCCGCGGTGAAGTTCGGCATGCCGATGGGCCCGATCGAGCTGCTCGACACCGTCGGGCTGGACGTCGCCGCTGGCGTCGGCAAGGAACTGGCGCCGTTCCTGGGCCTGCAGATTCCCGCCGCGCTGCAGACCGTGGAACCGGGCAAGCGCGGCAAGAAGGACGGCCAGGGCATCTACAAATGGGACAGCGGCCGCGCGCAGAAGCCGGACGTGCCGGCCAACTACCAGGTACCCGACGATCTGGAAGACCGCCTGATCCTGCCGCTGCTCAACGAAGCGGTCGCCTGCCTGCACGACGGCGTGGTGGCTGACGCCGACCTGCTCGATGCCGGTGTCATCTTCGGTACCGGCTTCGCCCCGTTCCGCGGCGGCCCGATCCAGTACATCCGCGCCACCGGCGCCGATGCGCTGGTGGAGCGCCTGAAGGTGCTGCAGCAGCGTCATGGCGACCGTTTTGCCCCGCGCCCGGGGTGGGACGCGGCGGTGCTGCGCGAACCGGTGATCTGACGATTGATTGACCAAAACAGAAACGCCACCGCCCGGTGGCGTTTTTGTTTGCCGTTGGTTGGTTGATCCCGATCTGCGGACGTTACGTAACAATCCGTAGCCCCGGCCGTTGGCCGGACACCGCGCGCAGCGCGGTCCAAGCATCCGAAGGCGGTTGCGCAACGAGGTCAACCCACCAACATCAAACGCGGGCGACCTGCGGTTGGCTGGAACAACCTGTTACCCGAACGGGCCATGCACCGGCCCGACCCGCGTGCCATCCTTTCGACCTGTCCCCGCCAGCGAGAAAGCCCGCATGACGACCATCATCGCCCCGCGCGTCCATGACATCGGCGGCCTGGAAGTGCGCCGCGCCGTGCCCAGCATCCAGGCCCGCAGCGTGGGCCCGTTCGTGTTCGTCGACCAGATGGGCCCCGCGGTGATGGGCGCCGGTGCCGGCATCGATGTGCGTCCGCACCCGCATATCGGGCTGGCCACCGTCACCTTCCTCTGGTCCGGCGCGATCGGCCACCGCGACACCCTGGGGTCGGACCAGGTCATCCGCCCCGGCGACGTCAACTGGATGACCGCTGGCCGTGGCATCGCCCACTCCGAACGCACTCCGCCGGTGGAACGCGAACACGACCACCCCATCCACGGCATGCAGACCTGGGTGGCGCTGCCGAAAGAGTTCGAGGAAACCGATCCCGGCTTCTTCCACCACAGCGCCGCCACCCTGCCCCAGCAACGGCGCAACGGCGCCTGGCTGCGCATCATCGCCGGGACGGCGTATGGCGAGGAGTCTCCGGTGAAGGTGTTCGCCGACACGCTCAATGTAGCCATCGATCTTGATCCCGGCGCCGAGCTCGACCTGGATACCGGTCACGTCGAACGTGCCCTCTACATCCTCGAGGGTGACGCACAGCTCGACGGCGTCGACTTGCCCGCCCAACACCTGGTGATTCCCGAAAAGAACGCGCGTGGCCGCTTGCGCGCCAAGACGCCGTTGAAGGCCATGCTGCTCGGTGGTGAACCGCTGGATGCGCCCCGCCATCTCTGGTGGAACTTCGTTTCCAGCTCCCAGGAACGCATCGAGCAGGCCAAGCACGACTGGGAATCCGGACGTTTCGGCACCATCCCCGGCGATGACATGGAATTCATTCCACTGCCGGTGCGCTGAGCACACGCCGCATTGTCCGATTTCCGCCGTGTTCCCCCTTGGACACTCGTGGAGATTCCCGATGAGCATGGGCAAGCGCGTGGTTGCCGAATTCCTCGGCACGTTCTGGTTGGTATTGGGCGGTTGCGGCAGTGCCGTGCTCGCCGCCCACTTCGGCGGCGAGGGCAACCCGCTGGGCATCGGGTTCCTTGGCGTCGCCCTGGCCTTCGGCCTGACCGTGTTGACCGGCGCCTATGCGTTCGGCCACATCTCCGGCGCCCACTTCAACCCCGCGGTGAGCGTCGGCCTGTGGGCCGGCGGCCGCTTCCCCGCACGCGAGCTGCTGCCCTACCTCGTCGCGCAGGTCCTGGGGGGCCTGCTGGCCGGTTTCATCCTGCTGCAGATTGCCTCCGGCGCCCCCAGTTTCCAGATCGACGGGACCCAGGCCGGTGCGTTTGCCAGCAACGGCTACGGCGCGCTGTCGCCGGGCGGCTACAGCGTGGCGGCCGCATTCCTGTGCGAAGTGGTGCTCACCGCCATGTTCCTGGTGGCGATCATGGGGGCAACCCATGGGCGCGCCCCTGCCGGGTTCGCCCCCTTGGCCATCGGCCTGGCCCTGACCCTGATCCACCTGATCAGCATTCCGGTCACCAATACCTCGGTGAATCCTGCGCGCTCCACCGCCGTGGCGGTGTTCGCCGGCAGCGGCGCGCTGGGGCAGCTGTGGTTGTTCTGGCTGGCGCCGCTGCTGGGCGGAATGATCGGCGGAATGGTCTACCGATGGATCGGCGCGGAGCCCTCACCTCGCTAACCGGCTTCAGATTCAATTGAAACGGTTATTTGAAGATCCAGTCACATTCCGTTAAGGTCAAAATCACCAGGCCGTCACCTGGCGGGTGGAAACGCCCGTCGGGGACGGTGCGGCCAATTCGACACGGGGGAACGTATGAAGATCCTGCACGCCTTGGTAATGCTGGGGCTTTCACTCACGGCCGGTGTGGCATCGGCACAGTCGGCGGCCAGATGTCCTGCCCTGCCCGCCGCCAGTGGACTGCAATGGCAGGAAACGACGCAATCCACGTACGTGCTGTGCAAGGCCGTCGATACCGGCGGACGCGAGGTGATGACCTTGATGCTGACCGGTCGTGACCCCGAGATTCCGCTGTCCCGATCGCTGCGGCAGGAAAAAGGCGGCTTCGCCGGGGAGTCGCTGTACTGGTACCAGCCCGACCTGGGCGGCCAGGAGCCGCCGGGGTATGCCACCCGCCGCATGACCGTGGTCAAGTTCGACAAGAACCAGTACGCGCAGATTTCGCTCTATCCCAGCGATGCCAGCGAACTGCGCTCGCTGCAGTCGATGTCGCAGGGCCTGAGCCTCAATCCCACCGCGGTGGCTGCCGAGCGGTGACATCGGGTAGCGCCGGTCGACGGCCGGCGCTACCGGGTTTCAGAAGCGGCCTTCCTGGAAGTCCACGAAGGCCTGCATCAGTTCCTGCTTTGTATTCATCACGAACGGCCCATGGCGCATCACCGGTTCGCGCAACGGACGCCCCGCCACCAGGATCAACCGCGCGCCCGCGGCACCGGCGCGCAGTTGCAGCAGCTCGCCGCCGCCCAGCACCGCCATCTCCTGCCGGTCGACCGGTCGGGCATCCTCGCCTTCGCCGATCGCCAGCGTGCCTTCGAACACGTACGAAAACGCGTTGTGGCCTTCCGGCAGCGCGTAGTCCCAGCCCGCGTCGCCGTCCAGCTGGATGTCCAGGTACAGCGGATCGGTGGCCGGCTGCACGATCGGGCCCACCGTGTCGCCCACCTGCCCGGCAATCACCTTGACCTGCACGCCCGGCGCCGGGGTGACCACCGGAATGCGATCCGGTGCGAACTCCTGGTACTTCGGGTCGGTCATCTTGTCGCGCGCGGGCAGGTTCACCCACAGCTGGAAGCCGCGCATCTGCCCCGACTCCTGCTCGGGCATCTCCGAATGCACCAGGCCGCGGCCGGCGGTCATCCACTGCACGCTGCCGGGGGTGAGCAGGCCTTCGTTGCCGTGGTTGTCCTTGTGCCGCATGCGGCCATCGAGCATGTAGGTCACGGTCTCGAAGCCACGGTGGGGGTGGCTGGGGAAGCCGGCGATGTAGTCCTCGGCGCGGTCGGTGCCAAATTCATCCAGCAGCAGGAACGGGTCCAGGTCCGGCAGCGAGGGGCCGCCGATGACCCGGGTCAGGCGCACGCCGGCCCCGTCGGAGGTGGCCATGCCACGGATGGTGCGCTGCACGCGCACCGGGGTTGGGCTGCTCATGTTGACTCCGGCCAAAGGAAGATGGATACAAGATGGGCGCAGCCCCTGGAGGCGCCAACCGTCATGCCCGCAACCGATTGTTCCAAGCGTGGTGTTCTGTACCCGTGTACGACCAAAGTACTAGCGGCAAGCCTCCGCACGCGCATTGACCCGGTCACTGCCAGGGCGGACCCTTACGGAGTTCTTCAGGGAGACGCAATCTCATGAAAGGTTTTTCCAAGCTGGGCTGGGCGGCGCTCGCGCTGCTCGGCGCATTCTGTCTTGGCACCGTCGCACTGCGGCGGGGCGAGCACATCAACGCGCTGTGGATCGTGGTCGCCGCAGTCTCCATCTATCTGATCGCCTATCGCTTCTACAGCCTGTTCATTGCCGACAAGGTGATGCAGCTGGACCCGACCCGGGCAACCCCGGCGGTGCTCAACAACGATGGCCTGGATTACGTGCCGACCAACAAACACGTGCTGTTCGGTCACCACTTCGCGGCGATCGCCGGCGCCGGCCCGCTGGTGGGCCCGGTACTTGCGGCGCAGATGGGCTACCTGCCCGGGCTGTTGTGGCTGGTGGTCGGCGTGGTCCTGGCCGGTGCGGTGCAGGACTTCATGGTGCTGTTCATCTCCAGCCGCCGCAACGGGCGTTCGCTGGGTGACCTGGTCCGCGAGGAGATGGGCCAGGTGCCGGGCACGATCGCATTGTTCGGTGCGTTCCTGATCATGATCATCATCCTGGCGGTGCTGGCGATGGTGGTGGTGAAGGCGCTGGCGGAAAGCCCGTGGGGCATGTTCACGGTGATCGCCACGATGCCGATCGCGATCCTGATGGGCGTGTACATGCGCTACATCCGGCCCGGCAAGATCGGCGAAATCTCGGTGGTGGGGTTGATCCTGCTGCTGCTGGCGATCTGGTACGGCGGCAAGGTGGCGGCGGACCCGGTCTGGGGGCCGGCCTTCACGTTCACCGGGATCCAGATCACCTGGATGCTGATCGGTTACGGCTTCGTGGCGTCGGTGCTGCCGGTGTGGCTGCTGCTGGCTCCGCGCGATTACCTGTCGACGTTCCTGAAGATCGGCACGATCGTGGCGCTGGCGATCGGCATCCTGATCGTGATGCCGGAGCTGAAGATGCCGGCGCTGACGCAGTTCGCGGCCAGCGGCGATGGTCCGGTGTGGAAGGGCGGCATGTTCCCGTTCCTGTTCATCACCATTGCGTGCGGTGCAGTGTCGGGCTTCCATGCGTTGATCGCGTCGGGTACGACGCCGAAGCTGCTGGCCAATGAGCGCCACATGCGCTACATCGGCTACGGCGGCATGCTGATGGAATCGTTCGTGGCGGTGATGGCGCTGGTGGCGGCGTCGATCATCGATCCGGGCATCTACTTTGCGATGAACAGCCCGGCAGCGGTGATCGGTGCCGATGCGGTCTCGGCGGCGCATTACATCACCACCACCTGGGGCTTCACGATCACGCCGGAGCAGCTGGAAGCGACGGCGCTGGCGATCGGTGAGCCGACGATCCTGCACCGTGCGGGTGGCGCGCCTACGCTGGCGGTGGGTATCGCGCAGATCCTGCACCAGGCGATCCCGAGTGGCAGCAACGCGATGATGGCGTTCTGGTACCACTTCGCGATCCTGTTCGAGGCACTGTTCATCCTGACGGCGGTGGACGCGGGTACGCGCGCGGGCCGCTTCATGCTGCAGGACCTGCTGGGCAACTTCATCCCGGCGCTGAAGAAGACCGAGTCGTGGACGGCGAACATCATCGCCACCGCGGGCTGCGTGGCGCTGTGGGGCTACCTGCTGTACACCGGCGTGGTCGATCCGTTCGGTGGCATCCAGACGTTGTGGCCGCTGTTCGGCATCTCCAACCAGATGCTGGCGGGTATCGCGCTGATGCTGGGTACGGTGGTGCTGTTCAAGATGAAGCGTGACCGCTATGCGTGGGTGACGGCGGTGCCGGCGGTATGGCTGCTGATCTGCACCACGTATGCGGGCCTGATCAAGATCTTCGACAGCAATCCGTCGCAGGGCTTCCTGGCCCAGGCGCACAAGTTCCAGGATGCGATCGCCAGCGGCACGATCACGGCGCCGGCCAAGACGGTGGCGCAGATGCAGCAGATCGTGGTCAATGCGTACGTGAACACGGGCCTGACGGTGCTGTTCCTGTTCGTGGTGTTCGCGATCCTGGCCTATGCGATCAAGACGATCGTGGTGGCGCGTCGCGCACCGCAGCGCACGGACCGTGAAACTCCGTACGTGGCGCTGGAACCGCACCAGATGGCGGACCTGTGATGAGTACGGGTCTGGTTCCGGTCGGGCAGTACCAGGCGCACCGCCGGATCTGGCGGCGCCTGGTGCAGACGGCACGCTTGTGCTGCGGCATCCCCGATTACGACAACTACGTACGGCACGTACTGGAGAAGCATCCGGATCGCACGCCGATGGACTACAAGACGTTCTTCCGCGAACGCCAGGAAGCGCGTTACGGCGGCCGCAATGGTGGCCGCTGCTGTTGATCTGATTGGTGGTGATTCAAAACCGAAAAGGCGGCGCATCTGCGCCGCCTTTTCTTTGGCTCTGCATTTCCATCGGCTATGGCGGGGCGGCGGTGGGGGTGCGGGACACGCCGTAAACCCATCCCTGGGGGCTTGTAGAAAACATCCATGTTTTCTACAGTCCCGCACCCCCACCGCCGCCCCGCCATCCACGGATGGCTGATGACGGAACGAAAACGCGGTAGCGCCGGCCGTTGGCCGGCCTTCCCGATGCTGATGGCGTCGTTATGCTCCGGCCATCCATTTGAGGATCAAGCCGGTTACGTATGCCAGACCGGTTCCCGTGGCGTATCCGACTGTTCCGAGGAGCACCCCCACCGGCGCCAGGCTGGGATGGAACGCCGCTGCCACCACCGGTGCCGATGCCGCTGCGCCGATGTTGCCCATCGAGCCGATGCCGAAGAAGAACAGGGGCGCTTTGACCAGCTTGGCAACGGTCCACAGGACGAGGATGTGGGTCAGCATCCAGATCACGCCGAGCAGGAACAGCCACGGGCGATCCAGCAGGGACAGCAGGTTCATCTGCATGCCGATGCAGGCGATCAGGAAGTACAGGAACACGGTGCCCAGGCGGGATGCGCCTGCCGATTCGAGCCGGCGTGCGCGGGTGAAGCTCAGGCCGAGGCCGAGCAACGTGGAGAGCAGGACCACCCAGACGAAGGCGCTGTCGAGGCTGAACTGGCTTGCCCAGCTGATGTGCGCTTTGAACCAGGCGCTCAGGGGGGCGGCGATGGCGTGGGCCAGTCCGACGCCGCCGAGGGCGACGCCGACGATCAGCATGAGGTCGGTGAGGCTGGGAATGCGGGCGTTCTGGGCCTCGTAGGCACTGATGCGCGCTTTCATTTCGTCGATGGCGCGGGTGTCGGCGCCGTTGCGGGTGTCGATCTGGGTGGCGCGGTTGGCCAGGAACAGGAGGACGGCCATCCACAGGCTGGCGCAGGCGACGTCGACGACGGCGAACTGGCCGAAGGTGGTGGCGTCGGTGCCGAATACTTCGCGCATGGCGACCATGTTGGCGCCGCCACCGATCCAGCTGCCGGCCAGTGCGGCCATGCCGGCCCAGGTATCGCCGGCGACGGTTTCCGGGTGGATCCAGGACATCAGCTGGAACGACACCACGGCGCCGAGCATGATGCCGAAGGTGCCGGCGCAGAACACGATGAGCAGCTTGGGGCCGAGCTTGAGGATGCCCTTGAGGTCGATGGAAAGGGTGAGCAGCACCAGGGCCGCGGGCAGCAGCACGTCGCGGGCGATGGGGTTGTAGAGGGCGGTGTCGTGGCCGTCGATGAGGCCAGCGGTGTTGTAGATGGCCGGGATGAAGTAGCACAGCAGCAGCGCGGGCACCCAGGCGAAGATTTTCTTCAGCAGGGGGGTCGGGCCGCTGGCGGCCCAGAAAATCAGGGCCAGGGTGGCGGCGATCAGGCCAAGGCCAACGATGTCGTTGGTGATGAGGGCAGTACTGGGTTCGGTCGGCATGCGATCCTCTGTCGATCGAAAGGGCAAAAAAAAGCGCCGCATGATGCGACGCCTCTTTGAGCGTAACACTGTCTTCACCACATGCCACGTTGCGCTGCCGCGCAGTGCCACGCCTACCCTGGCAGCGATGCGCTCAGGTCGAGGATGACGCGGGTACCGCGCGGTTCGCTCTGTTCGATGGTGAGCGCCCAGCCGAGGTGTTCGCACAGTCGTGCGATCAGTTCGAGGCCGATGCCGCTCTGTCCGTTGCGGTCACCGCGGGCCATGCGCGCGTAGACCGCGGCGATTTCTTCGGGGCTCATGCCTTCGCCAGGATCCTGCAGGGTGACCACGGCACGGTCGGATACGTTGATGGTGATGGTGCCGCGGCCGCTGTTTTCGATGGCGTTGCGCAGCAGGTTGCCGATCGCGGCCTGGACCACGCCCAGGGGCGCGATGATGTCCACGTTGGCCAGGCCCTGCACGGCGATCTGCAGGTCCTTGTCGCCCATCAGGTGGCGATGGTCTTCGATGATGTCCGGCACCAGCTGGTCCAGCGGGATGCGTTCCTTCAACGCGGCCAGGCGCGCCGGTTCGCGCGCGAGCACCAGCAGCAGCTGGATGAGCTGCTCCACGCCCTGGGCGGTGCGGTGCACGCGCTGCATCTGCTGGCGCGCACGGTCGGGCAGCGCGGGCTGCTCCAGTGCCAGTTCGGCGGCACCGGTGATCACCGCGATGGGGGTGCGTAGTTCATGGCTGGCGGTGCTGATGAACACCCGTTCGCGTTCCACGAACTGCTCGTTTCGGTACAGGTAGTCGTTGAGTGCGGCGGCGATGACGTACAGCTCGGAACTGCCGCGCGGGTCGACTTCGACGCGCTGGCCGGGCACGCCGGGCTTGAGGCCGTCGATTCGCCGGGCCAGCGAGCGCAGCGGGCTGACCAGGCGGCTGACACCGAACGAGGCCATCACCACGGTCACCACGATCATCACCACGCTGGCCAGCATCACCCAGCGGGTGGCGAACTCTTCCAGGTCGTGGAAGTCGTTGATGTCCAGCGCCAGTGCGAGACGTCCCTGCCCGGCGGTGTCGCGCACCATCACCGCGCTGGCGCGGCCGGCGATTTCCACGCCGTCGTGCAGGCCCGGATGCAGGGTGCGCAGGATCGGCGGAACCTCGGGACTGTCATCGACGGTGAACAGCCGCAGCGTGTCCGAGTCCTGCCAGCGGTAGTGCGGTTCGTGTTCGATGTGGCTGACGATGCTGTCCAGTTCGGAGTTCAACAGTGCGCGCCACGCCGAATGCTCGGCGTGTTCGTGCACGTAGTTGCCCACGCTGAATACCGCCAGCGAGATCAACGCGAGGTAGCCCAGCAGCCACCAGACCAGCCGCCGGTGCAGCGGCGCGGGTTTACGCAGTTTCATCGTGGCCTTCGGTGGCCGGTGCACCGAGGCGATACCCCACGCGCGGCAGGGTATGGATGAGCTTGCGCTGGAACGGGCCGTCCACGCTGCGGCGCAGTTCGTAGATGTGGGAACGCAGCAGGTCGCCGTCGGGCAGCTCATCGCCCCACAGCGCGAATTCCAGCTGCTGGCGGGTGACCGCCGCCGGGCTGGCGCGCATCAACACTTCAAGCAGCTTGCGGCAGGCCGGGTACAGGTGCAGGGCCTGGCCGTCGCGCTGTGCCTCCAGCGTGGCCAGGTCCAGGGTGAGATCGGCTACTTCCAGCACCTTGCGCGGGTTGCGCCCCTGCGCGCGCACGCGCAGCGCTTCCAGCCGGACTTCCAGTTCCGGCAGGGCGAACGGCTTGGTCAGGTAGTCGTCGGCGCCGGCGCGGAAGCCGGCGATCTTGTCGGGCAGTTCATCGCGCGCGGTGAGCATGATCACCGGCACTTCCGAGCCGTGCTCGTTTCGCAGGCGGCGCAGCACGTCGGGGCCTTCCATGCGCGGCAGCATCCAGTCCAGGATCAGCGCGTCGTAGTTCTGGGTGGCGGCCAGGTGCAGGCCGGTGACGCCATCGGGGGCGACGTCGAGGACATGGCCACGCGCTTCGAAATACTCGAACAGGTTGGCGACCAGTTGGCGGTTGTCTTCAATGACCAGGAGCCGCATGCGTCGGGAACTCGGGGGTGATACCGCCATGGTAGCTCCTGCAATGTCGGAATCCGGTCGCAATCGCCCCGATTCGACGCCTTTCTTACATCGGCTGGGCGACAGTGCGGGCTTTCCAACCGATCCCTTGCCCTTGCCGACGATCCTGACCCGCCATCGGTGGCGACTGCTGGCCTGCCTCGCCCTGCTGTTGGCCCTTGCCGCAGGGATCGGACTGCGCGCCCCTACCCCGCCGGATGAGCCCCGTTTCGTGCTGGCCGCCCGGGCCATGGTGGAGACCGGCCAGTGGCTCCTGCCCCACCGCGGCAGTGAGCTGTACGCCGAAAAGCCGCCGGTGTTCATGTGGGTCCAGGCGGCGACCTACCAAGTCATCGGGAACTGGAACCTGGCCTTCCTGCTGCCCTCGCTGGCGGCCGCGCTGGCCACGTTGTGGCTGAGCTGGGACCTGGCGCGGCGCCTGTGGAACCGGCGCATCGCCTGGTGGGCGCTGCTGGCGTTGGCCAGCTGCCTGCAGTTCGGGCTGATGGCCAAGCGTGCACAGATCGACATGGTGCTGGTCGCGCTCACCACCCTGTCGTTGTGGGCGCTGCTGCGCCACCTGCTGGAACGGCCGAACACGCGGATGCTGTGGGTGGCCGGGTTCGCCGCGGGTCTCGGCACGGTTACCAAGGGCGTAGGCTTCCTGCCGCTGCTGGTGCTGCTGCCGTGGGCGCTGTGGCGCTGGAAGGTCCAGCCGCGGCCTGGCGCTGCCCCGCCCCGCGCGCGTTCACTGCTGTGGCTGATACCGGCATTCCTGCTCGGCACCGCCGTGTGGCTGGGCCCACTTGGCATCGCCCTGCTCAACGACCCCTCGCCGGAGCTGCAGGGCTATGCGCGCGAATTGCTGTTCAAGCAGACCGGCACCCGCTACGCCAACGCGTGGCACCACGTGCAGCCGGCCTGGTATTACCTGCAGGTGATCGCCACGCTGTGGCTGCCCGGCAGCCTGCTGCTGCCCGCGCTGGTTCCGGCGTGGTGGAGGCGCCTGAAGCGTCTGGATGGACGCTACTGGCTGCTGCTCGGTTGGGCGCTGCTGGTGCTGCTGTTCTTCAGTGCCAGCCCCGGCAAGCGCGAGGTCTATATCTTCCCGATGCTGCCGGCGCTGTGCGTGGCCGCGGCGCCGCTGTTGCCCGGCCTGCTGCGCCGGGCTGGTCCGCGCTGGCTGCTGCTGGCCTACGTGCTGGTGCTGGGCGCAGCGGCGCTGGGGATTGGCGCGCAGTTGCTGGGCGACGGTGCCTGGGCGCATGCGCAGCTGGCCAAGCGCGGCATGCCGGAAACCCTGCTGCCGGTACTCGGGGCGTGGCTGCTCGGCTTCGGCATTGTGGTGCTGCTGCTGGCCGCCTGGCTGCGCCAGCGGCGTGCCGGCATGCTTGCCGTGCTGACTGCGATGCTGTTGTGGAACCTGCACGGCTGGGGCCTGATGCCTGCATTGGGTCCGTACAGTTCTTCGTCGGCATTGATGCAGCAGGTCGGCGAGCGGATCGGCCCGTCGGCCGAGCTGGGCGCGCTGGCCTGGCGCGAGCAGAACCTGCTGCAGGCCGACCGGCCGGTGACCGACTTCGGGTTCAAGCGCCCCTGGGACGAACAGTGGCATGACGCCGGCCCGTGGCTGGCGCAGGCGCCGCACAACCGCTGGCTGCTGGTGCTGGAACAGGCCATCAGTCCGTGCGTGGATCGCGCGCAGGCGGTGATGATCGGAAGTGCCAACCGCAACCGCTGGTGGCTGGTACCCGGCACGGCATGGAATGCAGCCTGCCACGCGGAACTGTCCAAGGATGCAGCCGCCGGCGTGGACGACGGTGACTGAATCGCGGATGCACGGCGCGGCCGATTAACGCGCGGGGAACATCGCTCCGACCGGTCTCCGACACGCCGCTGATGACCATGGCGCCGGTTTCCCCGCCGGCCCTGCCTGATGCTTCCTGCTTCCCCTGCACTTGTCCCGCTCGCTTCCGATGCGCCCGCGCAGGCGTCCGGGTTCCTGCGCCGCCATCTCGGTTGGCCGCTGCTGGCCGTGCTGGCCGCCAGTGCCGCACTGATGGCGGGCGGGGGTGACCAGTGGCTTGCGGACCAGCTGTACCGCATGGAAGGCCATCACTGGCTCCTGCAGAACGCATGGGCGACGAGCCAGTTGATCCACAAGGGTGGCAAGTGGCTGAGTGCAGCGGCAACGCTGCTGGCCCTCGTGCTGTGCTTCCACGCCTGGCGCCACGAACGGGCGGCCGCATGGCGCTGGCCGCTGCTGTACCTGGTAATGGCCGTCGCGCTGGGCACCGGCGCGGTGTCGCTGCTGAAGTCGCTCACCAACATGGACTGCCCGTGGGACCTGGCGCGTTACGGCGGCCTGCGCGAGTACGTGGGCCTGTTCGCCACCCGCCCGCACGGCATGCCGCGCGGGGTGTGCTTCCCGGCCGGGCATTCCAGCGCCGGCTTTGCCTGGGTGAGCCTGTACTTCTTCGCGCTGCTGGTGCGCCCTGCATGGCGATGGCGTGGCCTTGCCGTGGGGCTGGTCGCCGGCGGCGTGTTCGGTGCCGCGCAGCAGCTGCGCGGCGCGCATTTCCTTTCGCATGACCTGTGGACGCTGGCGACCTGCTGGACGGTGTCGCTGCTGTTGTTCCTGCTGGTACGCCGCATCACCGCCCGCGGAGTCCGCGCATGAACACCCTCGCATCGCGCGTGCCACGCCTCTCCCCGTTCACCACCGTGCGCAACTGGCGCCCGACCTGGTCCACGGAAGTCCTGATCGCGCTCACCAGCGTGTTCTTCGCGCTGGCCTGCAACGGCCTGTTCTGGCACAGCGCGATGGCCACCCATCCGGGCAGCCTGCGCTTCGGTCTTTCGCTGCTGTTGCTGCTGGTCGGCGCGCACAGCCTGCTGATGGGCCTGCTGGTGTGGCGCTGGAATGCGAAGGTGATGGTCGGCGTGCTGCTGCTGGGCACGGCGATGGCCGCCCATTACATGGGCAGTTACCACATCTACCTGGATGCGGACATGCTGCGCAACGTGCTGGCGACCGACCACAAGGAAAGCCGCGAGCTGATCACTCCCAGCCTGATCGCGCCGCTGGTGCTGCTGGCGGCGCTGCCGATGGTCGTGCTGTGGCGCGTGCAGCTGCTGCGCCGCAGCTGGGGCAAGGCGCTGCTGTGGCGTGGCGGCTTCCTGCTGCTGTCGGCCGCCGTGGCACTGGGCGGTTCGCTGCTGTCGTTCCAGGAAATGTCGGCGCTGATGCGCAACCAGCGCGAGGTGCGCTACCTGGCCACGCCGGGCAACTACCTGCTGGGCCTGCCCAAGGCGCTGCGCGGCGACAACCCGATCCAGCGCGCACCGAAGCTGCCGATCGGGATGGACGCCAAGGCCACCCCGCGCGCGGCCGACAGCAAGCCGCGGCTGCTGGTGATCGTGATGGGTGAAACCGCGCGTGCGCAGAACTGGGGCTTGAACGGCTACGCCCGGCAGACCACGCCGCAGCTGGCGCAGACCAGCGCGATCAACTTCCCGGACATGCATTCGTGCGGTACCAGCACGGAAGTGTCGCTGCCCTGCCTGTTCTCGCCCTATGGCCGCCACGATTACGATGAGAAGAATATCCGCGCGCACCAGTCGCTGCTGCACGTGCTCGACCACGCCGGCATCGGCACGCTGTGGCGCGACAACCAGTCCGGCTGCAAGGGCGTCTGCGAAGGGCTGCCGATGCAGGCACTGGACGATGCAACGCATCCCACCCTGTGCGCCAACGGCCGTTGCATGGACGAGATCCTGATCGACAACCTCGCCGAACAGGTCCGTGCCACGCCGGGCGACCGGGTGGTGGTGCTGCACCAGCTGGGCAACCACGGCCCCAGCTACTTCGAACGCTACCCGGCGGCCTTCCGCCGCTTCACCCCGACCTGCGACACCCCGGACCTGGGCAGGTGCAGCCGCGAGGAAATCACCAACAGCTACGACAACGCGCTGCTGTACACCGACCAGCTGCTGGCTCGCACCCTCGGCACGCTGCAGGGCATGCAGGACTACGACACCGCCCTGATCTACCTGTCCGACCATGGCGAGTCGCTTGGGGAAAAGGGCCTGTACCTGCACGGGGTGCCCTACGCGATCGCCCCGCAGGAACAGACCCGGGTGCCGATGACGATGTGGTTCTCGCCGGGGTTTGCCGCCAGCCGTGGGCTGGACCTGGCCTGCGTGCGCCGCCGTGCCGGCCAGTACACCGACCATGACAACCTGTTCCCCTCGGTCCTGGGCCTGATGCAGGTGAAGACCGCGCTGTACGAGCGCGACCGCGATCTGTTCGCCGGCTGCGCCCGCTGACGGGACCTGTGGCCCTTGCGGTGCGGCGGCCGCCCCACTAGCCTTCGCCGGTCTGTCACCACCCAAGGATGTCCCCGTGAACCACCGCCCGCTCCTGCTGGCCCTGGCGGTCGGCGCTGCCGCGCTGACCCTGGCGGCCTGCCAGAAGGAACCGTCGCCGGCCGATGCACCGGCCGCCGGCACCGCCAAGCCCACCGAAACCGCGGATCAGTTCATCGCCCGCGTCAACGCCGAGTACAAGGCCCTGTACCCGGAAATGACCTCGGCCCAGTGGCTGTCGTCGACCTACATCAATGACGATTCCGAGCGTGTGGCGGCCAAGGCCAACGAGCGCTGGCTGACCATCCTCAATGGCTGGATCGCCCAGGCCGGCACCTACGACGGCCAGCCGATGAGCGAGGACACCAAGCGCCAGATCCACCTGCTCAAGCTGATGACCGCGATGCCGGCGCCGCGCGATCCGGCCAAGCTGGGCGAGCTGACCCGCATCGCCAGCCGCATGGAAGGCGCCTACGGCTCGGGCAAGTACTGCACCGACGAGGCGAACCCGGCCACCTGTCGCCAGCTCGGCGACCTGGAGCAGGTGTTGGCCAGCAGCCGCGACTACGACAAGCAGCTGGACGCCTGGCAGGGCTGGCACGCCACCACCAAGCCGATGCGCGCCGATTACCAGCGCTTCGTGGGCCTGGTCAACGAAGGGGCCAAGGAAATGGGCTTCGCCGATGCCGGGCAGATGTGGCGCAGCGGCTACGACATGCCGGCCGAGCAGATCGGACCGGAGACCGACCGCCTGTGGGAGCAGGTCAAGCCGATGTACGAGCAGCTGCACTGCTACGCGCGTACCAAGCTGGACACCACCTATGGCAAGGACAAGGCCGAAACCGAAGGCGGCCTGATCGCCGCGCACCTGCTGGGCAACATGTGGCAGCAGGACTGGTCCAACCTGTGGGACCAGCTTGAGCCGTACCCGGGCGCGGGCAGCCTGGACATCACCGCGGCGCTGGAAAAGCAGTACCAGGCCAACCTGAGCGGTGCGCTGGCCAAGGCCGGCGGCAGCAACGCGAACGTGGAAGCGCTGTACAAGGCGCAGCGTGAGGCCGAACTGCGTACCGCCAAGCAGATGACCGAACGCGCGCAGGACTTCTATGTGTCGCTGGGCATGCCGGCGCTGCCGAAGTCGTACTGGGACAAGACCCAGTTCATCAAGCCGCTGGACCGCGACGTGGTCTGCCACGCCAGTGCGTGGGACATGAACATGGAAGGCGACGTGCGCACCAAGATGTGCATCAAGCCGAACGAAGAAAACTTCACCACCATCTACCACGAGCTGGGCCACATCTATTACGACCTGGCCTACAACCCGCTGCCGCCGTTGTTCCAGGGCGGTGCCAACGATGGCTTCCACGAAGCGATCGGCGACACCATCGTGCTGGCGATGACCC